>Ga0315315_10002881_pt1 | contig 15722 bp, 12 predicted proteins | sample M140m3416metaG_FD_203699 | JGI IMG/M metagenome (GOLD analysis project Ga0315315, IMG submission 203699) | Ammonia-oxidizing marine archaeal communities from Monterey Bay, California, United States - M1 40m 3416 | ecosystem: Environmental > Aquatic > Marine > Intertidal zone | place: USA...
GTCGGGGTTCCTTGGATACCCAAATCAATTCCGTCACGTATATCATTTTTTACACGCTCTGCATATTTTCCGTTACGCCAACAGAATTCAAAATCCCGAATATTATCTATTCCTGCTCGCTTCGCCATACCTAAAACTTCTTTATCATTCGCAGAGTTAGAAATATTTTTATAGAAAAGACTCTGAAGTTCCCAAAACTTATCTTGATCTCTGGCGCATTCAACAGCTTGGGCTAAACCTTGAGCTTCTTTATGAAAAGGAAGCGGGAAATGGCGATAACCAAACTGAACTTCGTTGGAGTATTTTTTTCTAATCTTTTCCAAAGTTAATTGAACTCGCTTACAAAAGGGACATTGAAAATCAGAATATTCCAAAACTAAAACCCGTCTGTTTAAAGAGGAATTTTCTTTTGACCATACCATTGCTGTACCAAGTCCCGCTACTAAACGAAAATCATTTGGAGGCTCCAAATAAACTTTGACCCAGCCCTGCCGAATCGCATGCTGATACTGTCTTTCGACATGAGCTTCCCTAACACTCTTTTCGAGGTAGTCGCGAATTTCAGCGCTTACTTGGGAAAGACTGCCTATCTCTTTGATACCTGGGTTGGTTTCATAAAACTTTTTTATTTCTTCTTGTGTAACCTTGGGAAGTTGTTCGGAAAAAGATTCAGGATGTTGTTCAATAAGCTTAGTGAGAATTTTTTCCTTCAATGCCCGGGTCTGCATCTCATGCAGTTGTTTGAGAACCTCCTGAATGCGAATATGTTTGAGGTCATCCAAATAAATAGGTTTCCCATCCACTTCTGCTGCGACTGGATTATTCGAATATATGGAATGCTTGTGAGAACTCGCAAAAACCTCAACAGTTGTAATGACTGAGAGCACAAAAGAAATTGCCAGAATATTTTTGAGAATCAATTTATCAAGAAAACTAAAATGCATATGAAGTTTATTAAAGAAGGGAAAAACTTTTATGGAGGAACTATGGTCAGTTCCAGAAACAAAGAGCCTTAAGCTATAGGATCATTATCTATCAATCTTATCAGAAAATGCAATTCATAGTTTGCATTAAAAAAAGTACTATCATACGTAAAAAAACGACCTATAAGGTCTACTCATCAAAATAATTTCGAAGTATTAATTTTCCCAGGCTATTCGGGGTTAAGAAATTTATGAACATTACCAGCCAATTGCAAAAAGGATTTAGCTGCCACAGAATCAGGCCGGGACAAAACCACAGGATCTCCACTATCAGAATTAGCAACAATATCTCCATCCAGAGGAATACTGCCTAGATATGGCAACACAAGTTCTTCCGCTAATTGCTTTCCACCGCCCTTTTTAAACACATCAATTTTCTCATTACAATGCGGGCAGGACATCGTGCTCATATTTTCAATCACCCCTACTATGGGAACATTACTATCTCGAGCAAAAGAAATCATTTTTCGGGCGTCAAGAATCGCTAAATCCTGGGGGGTAGTGACCACAACGCAACCATCCACCTCACCAATAAAGTCAATGATGGTGATTTGTTCGTTTCCAGTACCAGGGGGAAGATCAAAAAGGAGGTAATCCAAGGGACCCCAGTTTATATTTCCTAGCAGTTCAATAATAAAGTCATATTTAACGGCATCTCTCCATGCAATATGCATATTCGGGTCTTCAATGAGAAACCCTAACGAAGCTACTTTAAGACCATTCTTAGTTTCATAAGGATCAATGCCAACATCTGTAGATTTCAATCGTACATTCTCAGCCTGCAATAATTTTGGGATGTTAGGACCATGAAGATCGGCATCTGCCAGTCCGACAGCAAAGCCTTTTTCCGCAAGTGCAATAGCAAGGTTGGTTGTCACAGTACTCTTCCCAACACCACCTTTGTTGCTACCAACAATAATCTTGTGCTTGATCTCATTCATTCGCTTGTTAACAAGCCAGCGATTATGTTCGTTTTTATCAGCTTTGCAGTCGGTCTCATTATTAAACTCACACATTTCACAAGTGTGAAGGAGCCTACACTCTCCGGTAACTACCATCTAAACCTCCTGAAAGAAACATAAAATCGGGCACACGCTCTTTTTCTGACGAGCCCCAAGGGAAATGAAACTGAATACTAGAGACTATGTAACTCAGATTCCGATGTCAAGAAAAATAGGGAAAATTTACCAATATCCGTCTTCAATTTTTTCTGAAACTTTTTCGATTTTTTTAAATCTAACCTCAGATCATCTTTTTTAAAGTACTAAAGCAGTAAGAAAATCAACAACCTTATTTCAAGGAATAAAAAAATGGAACATATTTACTCAAAGTTTATCACGTTTTTAAGCTTTCTCTTTATCGCTGGAGTCAACTGCACTTTTGCTGGTAACGCTGTGACCATCACAGATCCTCCCACCGGCGCCATGGTTTCAAGCCCGGTTAAGGTTTGCATGGCCACAGAAGGGGTTGAAGTAGAACCAGCCAAAAAAGGTATTAACGAAGGCAAAGGTCATCACCACATTATAGTTGACGTAAACCTACCAAAAGATTTAAGTAAACCTGTTGGAAAAGATGCAAACCACATTCATATGGGAGATGGTTCCACCTGCAAAAAAATAAAACTCTCTGCTGGCAAGCACATCATCCGCACTCTATTTGCCAAAGGAAATCATGTTCCCTATGACCCCGCTTTGACATCCACAGTGACAATTAACGTTAAGTAAACTTCTCCTATAATCCGGGTCGGCTTCAGAGTCGACCCGGGTTTTTATATCCCTCTCATACCACCTTCATAGGTTTCTCTTGAACATCATCTTTTTAAGGATATTTTTTTATTCAGTTGTAATCGGCACAGTCAATTTATAGAATGGGCTCATAACAAATGAAGTTTTTCTCCTTGCATTGCAAGGAACGACCTATTTAAGCCGTAAATTATTAAGATATGCAAAGACGTTTAACTTTACTCCCTATATATTTCCTTATCATTAGCTTTGTTATACTTGTTGGATCTGTAAGTGCCCATGAAGTTAATAAAAATGCTGTGGCACTGCTCATTGCAAAAGACACGACAGGAAAAATAATTGGAACCGGTTCAGGTTTTGTTGCTCGCCCCGAAGGAACTCTGGTAACAAATTATCACGTACTGTTAGATGCTCACACCATTGACGTCCATTTCCCCGACGGCTCGCGTTCAGAAGTAATAGGAATAATTAAGATCGATCGAGCTAAAGATTTCGCCATCGTAAAACTAGTGGAAGGATTGTACTCTACACTTGAAATCGGAGACCCCTCAAACCTAAAGCCATATGAATACACAAGCGCCCTAGGTTACCTTACCGAACAAGTAAACGAAGATAAAGGCCAAATAGTCCAAACTTATGGCTTTATTCTTGGGATTCATCCGCAATCCGACCCCAAACTACCTTTTATTTACACAACCACTCCATTCGGTCCTGGTTTCAGCGGTGGGCCGGTTATCAACAAGTTTAACCAAGTTATAGGATTGGCAACGATAGAGGGGCGATCTGTTAACCTTGCGCTTCCCATAAACACGGTTAATCAATATCTGGATGCTAAAACTTTCTTTTCGATAGAAAGTCTATTGGATCAAGATAAAATATCTCTCGAGGCAATGTATTACCGGGGAAGTTATTTTCTGCACGAATTGGCAGACCCCGAAAAAGCAATCATTGAGTTTAAAAAAATACTATCTAAGAACCCAAGCTTTGTACTTGCTCATTACGAACTCGCGGCTGCCTACCGAAACTTGGGCATGCTAGACAAATCCATTAGCCAATATGAAAAAACCTTGGCACTGAACCCTGATTTTCCAGAAGCCTTATCGAATCTTGGAGGATATTATTTTCGAGCAGGCAAACTGGATCAAGCGGTGAGTACATTTAAAAAAGCAATTGAGGTTTATCCTAATTTCATCCAGGCCCTTTCCAATCTAGGAGCGGCCTTAAACAAGCAGAAACATCACTATGAAGCTGTTAAGCTTTTGAAAAAAGCTCTCAATCTTAATCCAGAGTTTGCAATTGCTCATTTCAACCTGGGTAATTCACTGTTCGCACTCAACCAACTCGATGAAGCCCGGAAAGCATTTGAGCTTTCCCAAAGTCAAGGTATTGATTTTCTTTCTATGCATTGGAAGCTTTATCAAATTCACAAAAAAAACCAACATTTTCAAGATGCGGAGAAAGAATTAAAAATAATTCTCGAAATCGACCCCCTCAACGAAGATGCCAAAAAAAAACTCTTCGAACTTCCTACAACACATTAATTGTCGATTCAGTAATAATAATTTCTAACATATAAATAGCTATTTTTTAAATGTATCGATTTATATAAAAATCAACTAGTTCCTGCTTAAAAAAACCCCAACCGAAAAAAGTGATAGTTTTTTTCATTTGATTTTTTTCGAAAGGCTCTGGCCATAAAAACTCGTCATCAGCACTAGCGCTTTTCATTTCTAGTTGCGACATTACCCATAGAATATCCTAAAATTCCCGCTACAAATCCTTGATCATCTTCATCAAAACAGAGAAAACAGAAAACATACTTTCAACGGAACATTTATCAAGAGTGTCGGCAAGGGTGTGCCAATGAGGATAATCAAAATCAATCAATAATGTAGAGGGAATGCCCATGCGGTGGAAGGGGTAATGGTCATCATAAATAGTATATTTAACTTTCTCCTTAAATGACTTTAAGCCCTTCTCTCTAGCAATTCGATATATTTTATCGAGAAAAATTGAACTACCTTTGAGGGAATAGGACTCCTTAAAAATCTGCAAATCTTTATCCCCTATCATATCAATGATCAACACCCAATAAGGCCACTTGGCTCTTTCTTCCTGAGCCAATTTCTGAGCGTAATAGGTCGACCCTAATAGTCTCAACCCAGAATCTTTAGCACCAAAGTCCTCTCCATCAAAAAATAATAAGTGAACAGGCCGGGCAACAGGATGCTGATTGAGATATTGCGCAATACCAAGCAAAACCGCTGTGCCAGAACCACCATCGTTAGCGCCCATTATAGGTTCTAACAACTTTTCAGGATTTGAATCCTCATCAGCAAAAGGTCGTGTGTCAAAATGTGCACCAATCAAAATAGGAGTGCCACCTTGTGTTCCATGAAACCTGAGCTCTAAGTTAACCATCTCTTGAGACGATGAAATCGATGTTCGTACTAAAAATGGATATTCTAACACCTGATCAGCATATTTTTCACCTTCCCTACGAATCAAGTCCAAAGTTGCTTGATGCCCTTCACTGCCAGGGTTTCTCGGGCCAAAAGCACAAAGGGTCTCAAGATAACTCCATATAACTCTCGAATACTTTTTAGAGTCAATAGAACTCCCAAAAGAGGGTAGACTCCAGAAAAGTACGACAACCAAGCTTCCAACTACTATTAAATTTCGAACCCGTTCTACTTGCCTCATATAGCATAAACCTTTCAATATTTTAAATTACTTATGCCTGTCGGCCTTTTTTCTACCAATTAAAATAATACTTTATGAGCATTTGATCAAAAAGAATTGATTATTTAATGATTTTTTTCTGCTTTTCGGATCCCTGAATTTACTTGAGTCTCTCTGCTAGCCCAACTGTAAAATTTTAAAGGTGGTATGTCTCACGAAATCGCGCACAGGATCCGAATAAATTTAGAACTACCTCAATAGACTAGATATGATTCCCGTTTTACGCAAGCTTTGACAGCAAAGCAGGCTAAATAAGCTCGCCATAATTAAAAACCCTCCAAGCATAGCCTATCGATACGGAGGTTGATCCAATTTATCAGAAAATATCTCAAGCTAGATTAAAATCATAAAAACAATTAAAACAAGTTATTTAGAATTCAAAAGTCAATTTACGACTCTAGCAAAATCTCGTTTTAGCATACGAAAATGGTCCTAAAAGAGACCTAAATATGAATCTATATACTAAATTCGTTTTGGACTTCAGTTAAAAAATAGTTGTTAAAGATTTATTTTAACTATATGCGGTAAAAAAACCTGTCATTCATGACAATTTTTCGTTAAAGTTCAACATTTCTGTTCCGATAGTTATAATAAATGAGCAGTTTTCACCTTAGAGGGTTGGAAAAAGGTCTTTACTCCTCAAAGGTAAAAAGTTAAGCTGATGCTAGTAGATATAATTTACAAAGGTATATAAGATGGAAATTCCAGGAAACGATTTTCGCATTAAAAGCAAATCTATTCAAAACCGTGTCAAATCCGGGGAGAAGATAACTACTTCTAATACGCAAGGCAAGGTTTCTGCGTCCAGCAGCACTGAGCAGGTAGCTATATCTTCTAAGGCAAAAGACATTCAACAGGCCACCAAGGCAGTCAATGATACTCCTGATATTCGTATCGAAAAAGTGGGTCGGATCAAGGAGCAAATAGAAAATGGAAACTATCACGTATCCAGTGATGAACTTGCCGAAAAAGTTCTTAAAAACATGATCACTGAATCAGAGTTTCTCGGTTAACTTTTCTCTCTATCCTTATACAGACGCAGAGCCCACATAAAAATTTAGTATAATTTTAACCTAAGTAAACTATTTGTTTAGGGTGGATACATTACGGGTAGGAGAGGCCTGCAAAAACTGTTTAAGCTGGCTAATCAGAGTGGTAACCTCCATACCATGCATTAGTGCCCCGTTTTCCAGTGTATCGAATTTCACAGCAAAACAACTGCCACAAGACATTTTTTTTTCATTAAAAAACCTCATGGCCTCAGGATAGGCATTAAGAATCTCGTTGATCGTGGTATTTTTATCGACAATCATAATGATTTTCCAAGTCCTATTCAAATATCTTGCCCGTTTAACATGGTTATGCTAGCATCAAGCAATAATCAAGACAATCTATTTCGGAGAATTTGATGTCCTTAAAATGTGAAGTTTGTGATAAAAAACCCCAATTCGGCAACAATGTCAGTCACGCTAACAATAAAACTCGCCGACGTTGGAAACCAAATATAAAAAAGTTGCGTGTTGTCATGAAGGGTTCTGTCAAAACAATGAAAATCTGCACCCGTTGTATCAAGTCAGGAAAAATCACTAAAGCTATCAGGTAGGCCCACCTCCCTTTCTTATTGTGCCCCAGTTTCTAACTCAGGGCCTCCAACCTGTTTTTGATCGGTGAATTTTTGTTAAAGTCTTTGATCCGCTCCAAGTAAATAACACCAGTTATCTGACGTATTTTTTCAAGAATTTGGTTCAGGTGCTCCACATCCTGGACTTCTATAGACAGATCGAAGTAGGCCCTCTTGTTTGACCCCTGCTGAATATTTGCGCGAGTAATATTGACTCCGCATTCCGCAAAAGACTGACTGATTGTGGCCATAATTCCGGGCTTGTCTGCCGCAACAATAGTAATATGAGCCTGATAAATGACATTCAGACCAGCATCCCATTCAACACCCACCAACCTTTCCGGGTCATTGATGATATCTCCAAAGCCTGGGCAGTCAATATGATGGACCGTCACCCCTCTGCCTCTCGTTATATATCCTATAATTGGCTCTCCGGGAAGAGGATGACAACATTTACCAATACGAATGAAAATATTTTCATTAAAACACTGCACCTTAATTGCATTACGCGAAGACTCTGGTGGCTGGCTTTCCTTAAGTTTGATTAGGTTCTTATCACGGGATTCTTTACCCTCCAGTTTTTCTTTCGAAATCAATTTTTCGATGACATGGTGGGTCGACAGTTTTCCAATTCCAATTCCCATCAACAAACTTTCGATAGAATTAAAACCGCAAGCCTGGGTAGCTTCTTTGAAAGCCTCACCTTTCATTTCTATTGCCGGATCAAGACCATACTCGCAAATTTCTTTCTCCAAGAGTTCTTTGCCCAGGCACAAACTTCTTGAGCGCTCTTCGGCATTTATGTAGTTGGATATTCGGCTACGTGCCTTAGAAGTTTTAACAAAGGAAAGCCAGTCAATGTTAGGAGACGCCTCCTTCAGAGTGGTGATTTCCACTTGATCCCCATCCTGCAACTTATACATAAGAGGAACAACCTTTCCGTTCACCTTCGCGGACTTACAATGACACCCTACGTCTGTATGAACCTCGAATGCAAAGTCAACGGGGGTAGCATCACAAGGCAGGGCAATAACATCCCCTCCAGGCGTAAACACATAAACCTCATCTGGAAACAAGTTTACCTTGAAGGCATTGAGAAATTCTTTTGGGTTTTTTAAGTCTTTTTGATTTTCAAGAAGATGTCGGACCCATAATAACTGCTGATTTATCGGTTTTTCATCACCATCAACTTTTTCCTTATAACTCCAGTGAGATGCAATCCCCTCTTGACAAACCTTATCCATTTGCTCGGAGCGAATTTGCACCTCAACTCTTTCTCCTCTTGGACCAATTACTGTAGTGTGCAGAGACTGATACATATTGGGCTTGGGCATAGCAATATAGTCCTTAAATTTCCCAGGTATGGGTTTCCAAATAGAATGCACCAAACCTAAAACAGAATAACAATCGCCCAGAGATTCCGTCAAAACCCTTACACCAATTAGATCATAAACATCCTCAAAACTAATATTCTGATCCATCATCTTTTTATAGATACTAAAAAATTGTTTAGGTCTCCCTTCAACCACCCCTGAAATTCCCACCGCCTTCAATTCTTTCATTATCCGGGAAGAGACTTTTTCCACATACTGGGCCCGGTTATCTTTGCCCTTCGCTACTTTTTCCTCAATCACTCGAAACTCTTCAGGATAAAGATAACGAAAAGAACCACTTTCCAACTCTGCCTTTAACCATCCAATACCGAGACGGTTGGCAATTGGAGCGTAGATTTCAAGAGTTTCCCGTGCAATTCTTCTCTGTCTCTCCTCTGACAGAGAACCCAGGGTCTGCATATTATGAGCTCGGTCGGCAAGCTTAATCAAAACCACCCTGATATCATGGGCCATAGCAAAAATCATCTTCCTATAATTTTCGGCCTGACTCTCTTCATGGCTTGCAAAATGAATCTGGCTGATCTTAGTAACCCCATCCACAAGCTGATAAATTTCATCACCAAATAATTCTTTAATTTCTTCTGGAGTAGAAAGAGTGTCCTCTATAGTGTCGTGCAACAGACCGGCGGCTACGGTGGTAGGGTCCAACTTTAACTTCACAAGGTTATGGGCTACTTCAAGGGGATGCGAAATATAGGCCTCTCCGGATCTTCGGCTCTGCCCTCGGTGAGCCTTGGCAGAATAAATATAAGCATTTAGAATAATGTCGACATCAGCATCAGGCATATATTCCAATAGCTCATCTGTTAGATCCTGAACTTTCATAGCAGGAATGAAACCTCGATTATTTTCAGCTCAACCTGAAACCATTTTAAAAGGCTAGGTTTCTGTATAAACCCTTAAGTTAAGGATACTTCCACATTTTTTTTCTGTCAACGCTCAATCATGATAGAACTTCTTGCTCCGACATAGCTCCCACGTTAATATTAATGGCATGAAGCACACACCATCACTGGGCGATTCTATGCAGTTTATAAAAGGAGTCGGCCCAAAAAAAGCAATACTTCTTGAAAAACTTCGTCTAACTAGTATTGAGGATTGTCTTTATTTTTTGCCCTTCCGCTTTGAAGACCGCTCCCAAGTTAAAACAATTTCTCAAGCTGTTTCCGGTGAATACGTATCTCTTACAGGAGAAATCCTGAGTTCTGGAACAATATTCATGGGACGTCGAAAAAGAGTTTTTGAGGCTATCTTACAGGACAAAACGGGAGTCATCCGAGTCAAATGGTTCAGGTTTAACGAAACTTATATGAAGGAAAAGTTCCAAGTAGGAAAAAAAATTATTCTTTCAGGAAAGCCTACCAATAATAAACGTTCAGGAATTGAGATCATCCATCCAGATACTGAACAGATATCTGGAGATAACATCAGTTCTCTCGAAATTGGAAAAATTGTTCCCGTTTATCATGTCACCGATGGTTTGCACCTTAAATCCATGCGAGTCATTATTAAAAATGTTCTTAATAAATACCTGCACCTGGTTGAAGAGTTTCTTCCTGATGATCTGATCAGACGTCATAATTTCCTCCCTCGATCAGAGGCTCTTGCAGAATCTCATTTCCCACCAGAAGGTTCCTCTTTGGAAGAACTGGATGCCTTTAAAACCTCGGCACAAAGGCGGCTAGTCTTTGAAGAACTATTCCTGATCCAACTGGCTCTGGCCTTCAGGAAAAATCGTACTGGAGAAGAAATTATAGGAGCAGCCTTTAAAACTCGAGGAGAGCTCATCAAACGGTTTGTCAAACTACTGCCCTTCACGTTAACGGGCGCACAAAAAAAAGTCCTCGGCGAAATCATGAAAGACCTTGAAAAAAAGAAACCAATGAACCGACTGATTCAGGGAGATGTTGGTAGCGGAAAAACTATTGTCGCTCTCACCGCCTTGTTGACAGCCGTAGACAATGGAAGGCAGTCCGCTCTGATGGTTCCGACAGAAATTCTCGCCGAACAACATTATTTAAATATCAGTCACTATTGTGAAAAACTAGGTATCGAAATCAAGCTAGTAACAAGCGCACTCAAGGGTAAAGAACGGGAAATCTATTTTGAGGAAATACAATCAGGTAAAACACAGATCGTAGTCGGGACCCACTCTCTGATACAAAAAGATATCAAGTTCAAAAAACTTGGATTGGTGGTAATTGATGAACAACATCGATTTGGAGTCATGCAAAGAGAGGCTATAGGAAAGAAAGGAAACCAGCCACACCTCCTCATTATGACAGCCACACCTATCCCAAGGTCTCTTGCACTTACTCTCTATGGAGACATGGATGTATCCCTTTTAGATGCGTCTCCACCAGGTCGGCAAGAAATTGTGACTAACTTATTCTTTGAGAATCAAAGAGAGCAAGCGTACTCTATTATGGAAAAACAGTTACAACAAGGCAGGCAGGCTTTTTTAGTCTGCCCATTAATAGAAGAATCCGAATCCATCGATCTTAAAGCCGCGGTTACGGTTTTTGATTTTATTCAGAAACATTTCCCAAAATTCAAAGCTTGTTTGATACATGGAAAACTGAAAAAAGAAGAACGACAGGGCATCATGTCCCGATTTCTTAAAAAAGAAATCCAGATTCTTGTTTCCACAACGGTAATTGAAGTGGGCATTGACGTACCCAATGCCACTGTCATGATTATCGAACACGCCGAGCGCTTCGGTCTAGCCCAGTTGCACCAATTACGCGGACGTGTCGGACGAGGAAAGTATGCCTCACACTGCCTACTAATGGCCTACCATCCGGTATCTGAGGAAGGAAAAGCCCGAATGAAAGCCATGCAAAACTCCAGTGATGGTTTCATCATCGCCGAAGAGGATTTAAAAATCCGCGGCCCCGGAGACTTCATGGGCACCCGGCAATCGGGGATGCCTCTATTAAAAATCGCAAATCTGCTCCGCGATATTCAGGTGCTGGAAACAGCTCGAAACGAAGCCTTTCAAATCATTGAAAGTGATCCATATATTACAGATCCCAAGCATCAGCCATTAAATAAGGCCTTAAAAAAATTCGTAGGAAACTATATGGAATTGATGGAAGTTATTTAAGGATACGCCTGTAAACCGTAATACAACATTGAAACTATTATATTTAAATACTTTAATAATTAAAAACCATTGCGAATAATTGTCGGAGCATTATCCAGCCTCGTCTACTACAAATATTTGGTAAAAAATACCCCTAGTAAACGGTTTTCAAACCACTTGGGTTATTCTACAACTAGGGTCTGCAACTTTGGGAAAGCAGTAGACTCCTTGAGAAGTTTTTTTCCTTCGTCGGTCAAACCACTACCAAACACTTCAAGCCACTCAAGGCTTGCTAGAGTATTAGCTTCTGCCAAAGCTCTGGCTCCTTCATCACCAATATTATTTTGAGCCAAATCCAGGTTTTTTAAATTAACCAGAACAGTGGAGTTGGCAATAGCTTTCGCCCCCTCAACCCCTACTTTATTTTTCCATAAGTTAATGAAATGAAGATAAGAAAAGTTTGCGGATGTGGCAATAGCTCTGGCTCCAGCATCACCGATCTCGTTTCTTTCCAGATGTAATTCCTTCAAATTTGTGATGATGGAAGATTTTGTCAACGCCTGGATTCCCTTATCGGTGACTTCATTTCTTTCCAAGTTTAAGATTTCCAAGTCAACCAATTCAGGGCATTGAGCCAGATATTCCAAACCTTCATCACCAATATATTTTAATCGCAAATCCAGAACCGATCCATTCTTAGTCAAAAGGTTTTTTACCAGCACTTCTATAGGGTCATCATTAAAGGGCTTATTCATTCCGTTATCCTTTTTTCTTTTTTGATTTTTGTTTAGCGTCTTTTTGTTTTTCCATAGTATCTACACGGTCACGAAGAGATTTATTATCCTTCAACAAGTCATCAAGATCAGATCGTATTAATATCATTTCGCTAGGCTTTTTAGCTGACTCAAAAAGGCGGACAATCGTTTCCTCTGCCCTACGCTTTAGACGGCCATCGGTTTCACCTTCCGCCAGCTTTCTCAATGTGGGTATGGACGATAGGTCCTCTAATTCGCCCATAGCCTGAATGGCAGCCAGTTTACCGCGAAATGTTGCGGAAGGTGTGCCTCGTGTTTCTCGGGCAAATCGCTTTAGAGTATTTATTGCTTCAGGCTTGAGGTGTTTAAATCGTCCTGCCATTTTTGCCAGCCCCTGAATAGCAGAAAACCTGCTTCCACGAGCCGCTCCATAGTCTGCTCCTTTAAGCAACGTTGTCCACGCCTCTTCTTCTTCCAAATTTGCCAGGGCCTTGAATATTGCTGATCGACCTATATCATTATAAGAAGGCCTACTAAGAAAACCTTCGAGAAATTTTCTGCAGTTTTTTGCCTTTATCCGACCCAAAGAGGATAATGCTGTTGCTTCCACTCGATAAGAGGGGTCTCCTTTGGCAATTTTCTTCAGTGCCCGAGCAACCTTTTCATCATCTATAAACTCTCCTAATGCCTGAACAATTCCTGTGCGAACTTTAGCGTCAGGACTATTCACGGCCTTGAGCAATCCATCCCGGGCAAAATCTCCACCTATTTTCCCCAAGGCTCTGGCAATGCGATTCGCCACACCCCATTGAGGCTCTTTTTTAAGACACTGGCTCAGCACCTTGATATCGGATAGTGAAGGTTTAGCAACAAGGCTTTGAACAGCCTCAATACGTCCTATCGGGTCTTTATCTCGCTGTAACTGCTCATGCAGAAGAGAACGGGAAACCTCCAGCTTCACTTTTTTTACCGGGCACTCGTAGTCTGGGTCTAGTCTGAAAAATAATGGTTTCGATTTGAGGTGAAAACTAAACTTTTCTTCTTTATTTTTAATTTCCAGCACAAATTTTTCGCTACCTCGCGAATAATAGAATTCCACTTTTAAAGGAAGTTTGAACAAAAGTTCTTCTTCTTTTTTCTCAGCCTTCTGGATTTGTTTAACTGTTATTTCTGCTATATTTGAGGCAGCACCCCACTGGTAACCCGCTTCAATAATGGGATAACCACCACGAAAAATCCATTGATCCATCCATTCGTCAAAATTTCTTCCGCTAGTTTCTTCCAGACATCGAACCAGGTCCACCGTTTCGACCAGTCCATACTCGTGGCGTTTGAGAAATAGGGTCAAGGTCTGACGGAATAGAGGTTCTCCGACAAGAGATTTCAAATAATGCAGTCGCACTGCCCCTCCCGGATAAAGATGGGCATCGAAGAGATCAATAGGCTCCTTATAAACATGGGTCACTATTGGTCGGCGGTAACGTGCATCTTCACTAAAATACGTTTCTGCGTCTTCTAGCAACTGATAGCGGAATTCTTCTTCACCTTTAGACTCTCGGGTATAGAGGGCATCAAAATAAGTGGCAAAAGATTCGTGCAACCATGCATGCGCCCAACTTCTCGCAGTAACAATATCACCAAACCACATATGGGCAGCTTCGTGAGCCACTAAACCATTAGAGTCCATATCAAGTCTGGCTCTGTCATTATGGAGGGTCAGGTCGGTCTGAGTCGTAACAGTAAAGTTTTCCATACCCCCAAATACAAATTCAGGAACTGCAATTTGGGTATAGTGCTCATAGGGGTATGGGTAACCCGTATAATCTGAAAAAAAACGAATGATTCTCCCCGTATCCTTAAAGGAATTCTTGCCTTCCCCTTCCCGACCCTTTTGTACATACCATTTAATATCTACTTTCCCACTACGGCTCTTATACTCAGAAAACTCTCCAGCAACAATAGAGAGTAAATAGGTCGAGTAGGGAATTTCCAGTTTATAGTGAAAAAAAGACTCTCTATTACTTTCACTTTTCTTTATAAGACGTCCATTAGACAACCCAAACATCCCCTTGGGCAGATGTAACTTAACCTCTGTAGTCTGTTTAAAGTTAGGTTGATCAAAGCAGGGGAAATAATATTTAGAGTCCTCATCCTGTCCCTGAGTCCAGACAGTTTTAAACCTCTCAGGATATGCGTTATCCGGTTTCGTAAAATAAATGCCTGCCGGAGGTCGAGTTACAGAGTGAAACAGCTTGACCTGTACAATTTCATTATATTTGAGAGTCTTATCCAGCGATGCGATTAACTGGTTACCCGTATTTTCAAACTCTAACGTGCGACGACCTAACATCACCCGATCTATTTCTAGGTTTGTCGCGTCAAATACAATTTCCCGAACATCCTGTCCATTGACCATAAGGTTGTACGTAGTACTCCCCCAAACCCGTTCCTCTTCCCAATCAAAATTTAGATCCAGCAAGAGGTGTTGAGGAAGTAAAGGAGTATCTGGGGCAAAATGTGCTTCAGCCCCCTTCTGAATAAAGGACTTACGATCCAAAATGCCCCAATGGTCGGACTCGCCATTTTGAAAATGGCATTTACAATATCGAGCTGTCATCATTAAATAAAACCAAGGTTTATTGTTACAAGTGATCGATCGTTCTATAAGGCTTCCGTTCAATGTCAACCCATCCCTACTGGCTGGACCTCTTGGCAATAAACCTTACTATTTAGCAAAGATCATCTCTGCTCAAAAACATCCCTATCTTCAGTGCCTGTACACTACTTAGTTTAGGGCTAATGAGAAAGAAGTTAAGTTTTAGAAGCTCCTGAATTTTATGAGACAATGTTTGCAGATATATTTTTATAACTATAACTGAGTTTATGGAAAACTCTGAACAAAAATTCGACACTGAAGTTCTTTCCCGTATTTCTAACCTAAAGATGACAGCTATAAATCTGGTGGAAGGTCTGTTGACAGGTCAACACCGGAGTCTCCACAAAGGGTCTTCGGTGGAATTTGCGGAATATAAGGATTATTCCCCAGGTGATGAAATTCGTCATATCGACTGGAAGGTGGCAGGTAAAACCGATAAATATCATGTCAAGCAATTCCAGGAATCTACCAACTTGAAGTGCACTATATTGCTTGACGCGAGTGGATCTATGGACTATGACTCACCTCTGAACGAACACACTCCTAAGAAAATGGAATGCGCTCGAAACCTGGTCGCAGCTCTTTCTTATTTACTTCTGAAACAATTTGATGCGGTGGGACTGACATTATTTAACGATCAAGTTATTGAGCATATTCCACCTCGTTCCAAAGCTTCACACTTTAAAAATATTTTATACGGTTTGGCCAATATTTCGCCACAGGGCTCAACCGATATTGCCGAAG
>Ga0315315_10002884_pt1 | contig 15710 bp, 14 predicted proteins | sample M140m3416metaG_FD_203699 | JGI IMG/M metagenome (GOLD analysis project Ga0315315, IMG submission 203699) | Ammonia-oxidizing marine archaeal communities from Monterey Bay, California, United States - M1 40m 3416 | ecosystem: Environmental > Aquatic > Marine > Intertidal zone | place: USA...
TTTTAAGTTAACAAGTTAACAAAAATACAATTTTTAAATAGTTGATTTGTACTAATCTTATTATATTTGATGACTTTAAAAAATTATGAATAAAGTTTTTTTACAATTAGGCAGTAATTTAGGAGAGAGAGAACAACTTATATCCTCAGCAATTACTAATATATCTGATCGAATAGGTGCTATAATTTCTCAGTCAAAGATTTATGAAAGTACACCTTGGCGAGTTGATGGGCAGAAAAATTATTTAAATCAGATAATAGAAATTACAACTGAACTATCAGCTATTAAAGTTTTAGAGTTAGTATTTAATATTGAGAATGATTTAGGAAGGGTTAGATTGGAGAAATGGGGAGAAAGGTTAATTGATATTGATATTATTTTCTTTAATAATGAGATTATTGAAACCCCAGAACTGTGTGTTCCTCATAAGCATATGCATGAAAGAAATTTTGTTTTAGAGCCCTTAAATGAAATTGCGCCAGAATTTGTACATCCTAAATATAATAAAACAATTTCTGAATTATTTAAACAAACTAAAGATACAGAAAAAGTAGCTGTTTATGATCTATAATCATATTGCTATTGAAGGAAATATTGGTTGTGGAAAAACTACTTTGGCTACTATGCTCTCAAGTGATATAGATGCAAGGTTGGTTTTGGAGCAATTTGCTGATAACCCTTTTTTGCCAAAATTTTATTCTGATCCAGAGAAACATGCTTTTCCTTTAGAGCTTTTTTTTATGGCTGAAAGATATCACCAATTAAAAAACTTAAAAGAACAAGATTTGTTTAAACCGCAAATTGTTTCGGATTATTTCTTTGTGAAATCAAAGTTATTTGCTCAGAATAATTTAAAGAAAGATGAAATGCAACTCTTTAATCGATTGTTTGATATTATGCTTTCTTCTTTGTCAAAACCTGACTTGTTAGTGTATTTGTATTCTGATGTTGTGCGGTTACAACAAAACATTAAAAATAGAGGAAGGGATTTTGAACAAAATATTGCTGATGAATACTTACAAAATATTCAAGATAAATATTTAGATTTTTTGAGAAAACAAAGTGATTTCCCTGTACTTTTACTGGATGTATCTAATGTTGATTTTGTTGCTGATAAAAATATCTATGATAAAATTTGTGAATTTATTTTTACAGAATATAGTGTTGGCGTAACTAGTGAGAAGTTATAGCCAATTAGAAAGGTTTCTTTCAATTAGTTTTTCCAGTTTTTTAATGTCTTCTTTATAGTATTTTTTTGTTAATCTGTTAATGGTTTTTTTATCTATCATTTCTGGTTTTGAGTATATTTTCTTTAATATATAAGAAACAATGAAATCTGGCAAATACTTACTGAACTCAATGTTTGGAATCAGATTATTCTTTCTTAATTTCATTATAATCCAACCAGCTACCCCTTTTGGTTTTCCAGCTACATTTGCTTTTTTTGATGTGTCTGGAGTGAAAGAGCTATCTACCATTAAGAATTCGAAAACCTCTTTAGTGATCTTTTGAGGATCATTAATAATATCTTCAAATAGAATAACTTTGATTTGTTCTTTTTTAAATACCTTAAAATACCTGCTTAACTGTCTAAAGTAAAAGCCTTGTTCTTTGTAATGATATAATGGGTTCCAGTTTTTTTTAATTCTCTCCTCTTCAGAATTGATTGCATCAATAAAACTATTTATTGGTTCTCTGTCTGCTCTTTTTGCATGAAGATAATTTGAGTAAGCTCTTTTAACAGGTTGCCTTAAAATTGCAATAATTTTTACTTCAGGTAAGATTTCCTTTATTAAAGTTGCACAATTTTTATTGTATATGTACGCTGGTGAGGCTTCACCAATTGCACTTTCATTTTCTGCATTATCAAACAGTGCATAGTATTCTTTTAGGGTTGATATTTTGTTGCCTTTTCTTCCCTTTAAAATATAGTTGCCCACTGTTTTAAAATTATTAAAAAACATTGGCTCTTTAATATTTGTCATGAAAACATCAGGATGTTGCTTTAGATAGGTGTACAATGAAGTTGTTGCAGCTTTCATTGCTCCAATAATTATAAAATTAGGTTTTTTAATTTTCTTCATTTGTAAAAAAATAGCCCCATAAAAGGGGCTATTAATATTTTATATGTTTTGCATTATTATTTTGTTAATGCAATAAATCTTTCGTTTGTTCTTAAGTTAACAAATTCTAAATCATTAACAGCTTCTAATTTGTACGAAGCATCAATATTAATTGCATTTGTTAAACTGCTAATTGCACCATCATTATCTCCTGATCTTGCATTTGCAATTGCATTTAAATAATTACAAGCAGCTGTATTTTCATTGCAGTTTGCTGAATTCATTCCGTTTAATAATTGAGCTAAAGTTGCATTAAATGATTTTCCGTTTTTGTAGAATCTTGAGGCTTTTGCGTATTCCCCTTGCCTGATATCTAATACTGCTTGATTATTTTCAGTTGTATTAGCATCATTAAATAATTTTTGTGCTTTTGATAGTTGTCCTTTTCTTGCAGCAATAATTCCTTTATTTGTTAGAATATCTGAATTGATACCTCCTAAATCTTCAGCTTTTTCAAGGTAAATCATAGCTTCACTCAAATTCCCTTTTGCTAGATGTATACAAGCAATATTATTGTAACCTCTCCAATCATTATGTAATTCAACTGCTTTGTTGTATATAGCTGTTTTTGTGATTTCATCAGAAGTTAAGCTTGCAGAGTATAATAATTCTTTTACATCTAATTCTTTTGGATTCGATGTAGCTAAAGCAGCAATTTCTTCATCAGTTCTTTTTGGTTGGTAAGATCTGATAATAATTGTTGCTTTTCTTAACTGTGGCAATACATTATCTTCTATAGCACTATAAATTTCAGCTAAATCTCTAATTTGTTGTTCTCTTACCTCAACATCAGCTATAGAGTTTACTATTTTATTGATTCTTCTTTTGTCTTTTATATTTGACTCTTGAACTATTGATTCAAATCCTTGCCAGTCTTCTCCTACTGATGTTTCAGTATATAAATCGCTATTTTTTGCGCCATCAACTTTTAAAGATTTTAATAATCTTTTAGTGTAACTTAAAGTGCTTTTCATTCTTTTGTCAGAAACATTATCATTCATATTTACACTTCCTTCAGGAGATGCGTAAGATATAATTTCAATTGAATGAGTTTTGTATCCGTTTTTAGCGAATTTTTTTAGTGCTTTAATATCACCATCACTTTTTTCAGTAGTTCTGATGTTTGATTGATTTACTAAAAAATAGATTGTAGCTGTTTCTTCTAAGATTGTTTCATGCTCATATCCGTGATTGTTATTTGCTAAATCTTCAGTATCTTTAACTCTAGTTGAAGTTGCAATAACTCCATTAGCAAGATTTACAGGACCTAATACTTTTTCTTTGTCCTTTTGTTTTGCAACAGCTCTTAGTTCCAAAGTTGAACTCATCATTTCATCAGAATAACTAATTGCATCATTATATTTAAAGCTGCCTCCAGTTGCATTAAATATTGTTGCTTCCCCTCCAGTTGCTTCTTCACCTTGAATTGTAATTGTTTTAAATGCAGTTTCTCCTCCATTATATACTAGAACTGGAGTAAAATCTAATGTAGCTTTTTTTGCAAAGTATTTTTCAGCAAAAGTAGCCTCTAATGATAATGCTACTTTGCCACCATGTGCTTGTAAAGTTGGTGGAGTTGTTACGAAGCTTACTGTTTCATATTTGTTCGCCATTTTATCTATACCGCATCCACTTATTAAAACTGCTGCTGCTATGATGTAAAATAATTTTGACATTCCCATTTTTATTGATTTATTTGATTTATAATTGCTGCAAATTTATGAAAATAATCAAGTGTAGTAGTAGTAAAACAGCTACTTTATGCACATTAATTGTTAGTAATTTTCAGATATAGAAACATTTAATTAAATTTGCAAATCTTTTTAGAAAGATTATGATGAAGAAAATAGGTTTTATTGGTTTGTTTTTAGTTGGTTTATTAATTCATGTTTCAGCCCAGGATAATGCAATTTCAAATGCTATAAATACTAATAAAGTTAGTTCTAAAAAAGAACAAGAAGATAAGAAAAGTTATAATCTTTGGAGTGGGTGGAGTGTTGGTTTAAATTATGGTATTACACAGTATAATGGAGATGTAAGACAGTTTGATCATGCACCAGCATATCAAAGAGAAGTAAATTTTTCTGAATTGCAAACGGCATATTCGTTAAATTTAATTAAAAAAATAAATCCTTTATTTACTTTTGAAGGTGAGTTTATATCTGGAAAATTTGCGGGGTTAAATAGAACTTATTCAGATGTTAGTATCACTGAAAATTACTATGATAATCCGTATGGTGGTTTACATGAAGGGAATGGCGAGAAATTTGTAACAGATTTTATGGAGTTTGATGCCTCATTATTATTTGATATTACTAAGTTAACTTCTTATTTTACAAAATTTAACAAAAAAAAACATACTATTTTTGGGAAAGTTGGTATGGGTTATAATCTTTATCATGCTTTAAAAACTAATTTAAATACGGATACTTATATATTTAGTTATGGGTATGTTGATGAGGGGAAAGGTGAGGTTAAAGATAGCTTCTTTGACTCTCCTTCTGCAACTGTAATGCTGTATGGATTAAAAATTGGGTATCCGTTAAATAATAAACTCGATATCAATCTGGATATTACAAAAAGAACTGCAAAATCAGATACATGGGACGCTTCTGAAAGAAAAACTAAAGTTTTAAAAGACAGTTATACCTCAATGCTTTTTGGTTTATCATATAATTTAGGATATCAAATTCATGAATCTGATTGGGAAAGTCCTATTGATGGACTGAAAGATGATGTTACAACGTTATATGTAAAAATTGATGGTTTTACTGATGATGCTGATAATGATGGGGTTTCAGATGCTTTTGATAAAAGCCCAAATACACCACTTGGTGTTGCAGTAGATGGTGCGGGGAATGCTTTAGATGTAGATATGGATAATATCCCGGATTACAGAGATGCTGATCCGTTTTCTAATAGAGGCGTTTTAGTAGATGAAAATGGTATTGAATTAGATGACGATAAAGATGGTGTGCCAAATAGTAAGGATTTAGAAAGTAATACTCCTGTTGGTACTATGGTAAATCAGTTTGGTATAAATATTAGTAACACTAGTTTTAATAATAGTTTTGGACTTACGTATTTTCCCTCAATATATTTTAATTCCGGTAGTGCTGTTGTAGGTAGTCCTAATATGAATAGAATAGCAACTATAGCGTTATTATTAAGTAATAATCAGGATATTAACTTAAATGTAATAGGGCACACTGACAATGTAGGAAATGCAAATTTTAATAGAGAGCTAGGATTAAAAAGAGCAAATGCAGTAATCAATTATTTAGTTTCAAATTATAATATTGATGCTGATAGATTTAATGCAATTACAAAAGGAGAAGAAGATCCTTTATCTGTATTTAACGCTATTAATAATAGATTAGAGGGTAGTGTTGAGTTAAATACTTTAGCAGAAATTAATAGAAGAGTTGATTTTGAAATTGCTTATTAATTAAGCAATTAACTTCTTCCATAATTCCCAAATTACAATGCCAGTAGCTACAGATATATTTAAGGAGTGTTTTGTTCCGAATTGAGGGATTTCTATTATTTCATTACAAATATCTATCACTTCTTGAGAGACACCTTTCACTTCATTTCCCATAATAATGGCAATAGGTTTGTTGGGTAAGATGAAATCATTTAGATTAGATGAATTGTCAGCTTGTTCAATGCCTATAATATGGTAGTCATTATTTTTTAGATTTGTAACTGCATCAATTGTATTTTCTTGAAATTCCCAATTAACTGAGTCGGAAGCACCAAGTGCTGCTTTACGGATTTCTTTATTGGGTGGTGTTGCAGTAATCCCGCATAAAATGATGTTTTCAATTAAAAAAGCATCCGAAGTGCGAAATACAGACCCTACATTAAAAGCACTTCTTACATTGTCTAGAACAATAGTAATGGGTGTTTTTTTTGCACTTTTAAACTCCTCAATATTTATTCTTTGTAAATCTTTGTTTTTTAACTTTTTCATCACTTATATTTGTTGCAAAATTAAAGAATAAATTTTTGGCAGCTAAGAAGAAGAAAGAAAAGAAAATCACTCCCTTAATGGGACAATATAATATGATTAAAAGTAAATACCCTGGCGCTTTGCTTTTGTTCAGGATTGGTGATTTTTATGAGACTTTTGGTGAAGATGCAATTAAAACATCCAAGATTTTAGGGATAGTACTTACTGCACGTAACAATGGCGATTCGAAAATTGAGTTAGCAGGTTTTCCTCATCATTCTTTAGATACTTATTTGCCTAAATTAGTTAGGTCAGGAGAAAGGGTAGCTATTTGTGATCAGTTAGAAGATCCGAAAGCTAACAAAGGAATTGTTAAAAGAGGAGTTACAGAATTAGTTACTCCTGGAGTTTCTTATAATGAACTTACCTTAGAAACTAAGAAAAATAATTTTTTAGCTTCCGTTTTTTATGGAAAAAAGAATATTGGGGTTTCTTTTTTAGATATTTCAACAGGTGAGTTTTTAGTTGCTGAAGGAAGGGTAGATTATGTAGATAAATTATTACAAAGCTTGAGTCCTACTGAAGTTATTTTTCAGAAGAATAAAAGGAGAAAATTTGAAGAAGATTTTGGAACATCTTTTTATACTTTTATGATAGATGATTGGCCTTTTAATACTGATTACACGCATGATTTACTACATAAACAATTTGACACAAATACATTAAAGGGATTTGGGATTTCAGATTTAGAAGAAGGAGTAATTGCTGCTGGAGTCGCATTGCATTATTTGAATGAAACACACCATCATCAAACAAAAAACATATTAAGCATTAGTAGAATAGAAGAAGAAAAATATGTTTGGATGGATCGATTTACAATCAGAAATTTGGAGCTTTTTCATTCTACAAATGTAGGTGGAAAAACATTGATTGATGTGTTAGATGATACAAAATCAGCAATGGGAAGTAGAATGTTAAGAAGATGGTTGGCCTTGCCTTTGAAAAATGAAAAACAAATAATTGTACGCCATAATATCGTTGAACAGATGTTTGCTGATGATAAATTAACAGAAATACTTTCTGTAGAGATTGCTAAAATTGGAGATTTAAAGCGATTGATTTCAAAAGTAGCGACGCAAAGAATAAATCCAAGAGAATGTGTAAGGTTAAAAGATGCTTTAATTGCCTTGAAACCTATACAAGAAATTTGTAATGCATCAGGAAAAGAGCTGAAAAAATTAACAAATAAGATAAATATTTGTGAGTCAATAAAGGATAGGATAGCAAATGAATTAAGCGATAACCCTCCAATCTTATTGAACAAAGGAAATGTTATAAAAGAAGGAGTGAATACTGAACTAGATGAGTTGCGTTCTATTCAAAATACTGGTAAAGAGTATTTAGATAAAATGTTGGAGCGTGAAATTGAGCGTACAGGTATTTCTTCCTTAAAAATATCATTTAATAATGTATTTGGTTATTACTTGGAGGTGAGAAATAGGTTCAAGGAACAAGTTCCTGAGGATTGGATAAGAAAACAAACGCTTGTAAGTGCTGAGCGCTATATTACGGAAGAACTTAAGGAATATGAGCAAAATATTTTAAGTGCTGCAGGTAGAATTTCTGAAATTGAAAATCAACTTTTCTCTGATCTAGTGCAAGCTATAGCAGTTAATATTCAACAAATACAATTAAACGCTTTAATCATATCTCAATTAGATTGTTTGCTTTCGTTTTCATCCATAGCAAAGAGATATAATTATTGTAAACCAAATGTAAATAATAACTCAGATTTAGCAATTAAAAACGGTAGACATCCGGTCATTGAACAGCAATTGGAATTGTCCGAAACTTACATTCCTAATGATGTAAATTTGAATAGAGAACAGCAGCAAATCATGATGATTACTGGTCCTAATATGTCTGGTAAATCAGCATTGTTAAGGCAGACTGCATTGATTGTTCTTATGGCGCAGATTGGAAGTTTTGTTCCTGCAAAATCAGCAGAAATTGGGTTGGTTGATAAAATCTTTACCAGAGTAGGGGCTTCTGATAATATATCAATGGGCGAGTCTACCTTTATGGTAGAGATGAATGAAACAGCTAGTATCTTGAATAATTTATCAGAAAATAGCTTGATACTATTAGATGAGATTGGTAGAGGTACTAGTACTTACGATGGAGTCTCAATTGCATGGGCAATTGCTGAATATCTGCATGAGCATCCATCAAAAGCAAAAACATTGTTTGCAACTCATTATCATGAACTTAATGAAATGGCGCAGCAGTTTTATGGGATCAAAAACTACAATGTATCAGTAAAAGAAAGTGGAAAGAATGTTATCTTTATAAGAACCTTAAAAGAAGGTGGAAGTGAACATAGTTTTGGTATACATGTTGCTAAAATGGCAGGAATGCCAAAGCAAATAGTTAAAAAAGCAGAAATAATATTAAAGCAACTGGAGTCATTAAGGGGAAGGGAAAAAAATACTGAAGCAATTAGTTCTGAAAATGATATGCAACTGAGTTTTTTTAAGCTTGATGACCCTATACTTGAAGAGATAAGAGAAGATATAAATAGCATAGATATCAATACTTTAACTCCTGTAGAGGCATTAATGAAGTTGAATGAGATAAAAAAACTATTACGAAACTAGTTTTTTGATTTTGTAGTATTGAATATTTAGTTAAATTTGCGGTCCTTAATGCGAGTGTAGCTCAGGGGTAGAGCATCACCTTGCCAAGGTGAGGGTCGTGAGTTCGAATCTCATCACTCGCTCGTAAGTTCTTTATAAGAAACAAACGCACACCCTGCCCGGGTGGTGGAATTGGTAGACACGTTGGACTTAAAATCCAATGGACATTAGTCCGTACGGGTTCAAGTCCCGTCCCGGGTACAGAACGGGAGACTTTCGCAAGATTGTTTCCCGTTTTTTGTATTAAACGCTATTGTAACTTTCTGCTTTTTAAATTTTTAATAGATAATTGTATAAGATTTTTTATTATTTTCTATGCAAGTATGAAAAATTTTGTATTATTGCATAATATTAATCAATAAAAGTTATACAAAATGTTATTAAATGTTATTCAAACAATCGCCCCGGACAATTATGTTGCCTTTACTTTTTTTATAGGCTATATTGCGATGCTTGCGGCTTCTGTTTTCTTCTTTGTTGAAAGAAACAGTGTGTCTGAAAAGTGGAAAATGTCCTTATTAGTATCTGGTTTAATTACAGGTATTGCAGCTGTTCACTATTATTATATGAGAGATTATAATTTGGTGACTGGTGATTCACCAACTTTCTTTAGGTACGTTGATTGGATTTTAACTGTGCCGCTAATGTGCGTGGAGTTTTATCTATTAACAAGATTAGCTGGTGCTACTAAATCACTGCTGTGGAAACTAATTTTTGCATCAACTTGGATGCTAGTTTGTGGATATATTGGAGAGGCTTTCAATCCAGGAGGGGGAGGAGCTACATCTCACTCTGTATTATGGGGTGTATTATCAACACTTGGTTACCTATACATTCTACATTCAGTTTGGTTAGGAGAAGTTGCTAAGCTATCAGAATCAAGTGGATCTGAAGTTGTTAAAAAAGGTGTAAGAGCACTTGGTTGGTTTGTACTAGTTGGTTGGGCAATTTATCCAATTGGTTACATGTGTATGGATGGTGGTTGGTTAAGTGGTATCATGTCGCCAGACAAAATTGATGTATGGTACAATCTAGCAGATGCCATAAACAAAATTGGATTTGGTTTAGTTGTTTATTCAATTGCAGTTGCTGAATCAAATAAAGAAATAGCAAAATCGTAGATAAATAATCTAATAATAAGGGAGCGGGTGATATACCTGCTCCTTTTTTTTATGAATAAATTATTATTTATATATATAATATTTTGCTATTTACTTGCATCAATTTTTACACTTCAAAATTCAATTAGTATAGAAAATCAACTTATAGGTTGCTTGTCTTTAATTATTTTATTTGGAATTCCACATGGAGCTATTGATAATGTCCTTAGTTTATCGGAAAGTAATTTATCTAAAAAAAGTTTTTACTCATTGTATCTTTTAAGTATGATCTTTTATGCTGCTTTGTGGTTTATTGTTCCTTTATTTTCTTTTATTTTTTTTCTTTTTTTATCTTCTTATCATTTTGGTGAATCTCAGTTGTCTAATTACAATATTAAGAACATATTTTCAAAAATAATATATCTTGTTTGGGGTATTTCTTTAATGTCAACATTATTTTTTTACAACTCAAATGAACTAATTATACTTTTCAATAATTTTAATGATACTTCCAAATTTAATATAATATTTGATTATTTATTACTTGATACCTTATTTTACTTTAGCAATGCTTGCTTTATATTAAGTCTTATATTTCTTAAAATACAGAATTATATAAATCGTCAAATATTTAATTCTGAACTTTTTCAGATTTTGTTATTACATATTACATTTTATATATTTCCAGTAATTATAAGCTTTACCTTATATTTTGTTTTTTTGCATTCAATAAAGGTTCTTGTTCAAGAATATAGTTATTTAGAAAAAAAATTTAATGGACTTAGCTTAATAAAATTTATTCGGCTTCTTGTTCCTTTCACTCTACTAGCTTTATTTTTTTTCATTTTATTTATATTGATATCAAATTACTATGAGCTGAATATTTCTTTACTGTTATTTTCAATTATTGGTATATCAGTGATTACTCTCCCTCATTCAATATCAATGACAAATTTTTACAATAAGCTAAACAAATTATAAAAACATATGCTTTTAGACGTAAATAATCAAGATTATGATATTGAATATGAGATAATCAAAATATGTGGAAAACAATATTCAATAATTAAAAGAATTATACACAAAAACTTTGGTTCTTTTCGCTATAAAATGTTATGCATATCAAAGAATAAATTTGATATAAATTTTGAAGATTATAATGATACCGTATATCTTAACTTTGATTTGCGGTCTAAAGGAATAGTTTTTTATTTTAGATTTAAAAATACTGAATATGTAGAATTTTGTCCTTTTTATTCTTTAACTTTTCAGTCAAATGATAAATCTTTTATAATGCAAACAGATGCAAATACTTATAATTTTGAAATAATGAACTCAAAAAAACACAAACATTTTATTTTAAAATTATATGATTTTATAAATAAAAAAAATAAATGAAAAGACCCTGGAACAGAACTAACTCAAGTATATATAGCCTGTTGACTCATAATGTTAAAGATGAAATAAATATGAATATTTGTACTTATGTTTCTGTAGTAAATATGAATCCAAGACAATATATAATTTCAATTGATTACAACACCTTAACTTATAAAAATTTAATTAGTTCAAAGAGTAATCTTGTTTTACAATGCTTAGGTCAAAAAAATATTAATACAATTAGATCTTTAGGTAATAAAAGTGGCTTATTTTTTAATAAGATTAGCTATTTTAAAAAAAATCAATTAACCACAAATTGGAATAATTTTACCGTGTTAAAGGATGTCGCATTTTTAGTTGAATTAAAAGAACCAAAAAAAATTTTTGAAATGAATGATCACGCCTTATTTTTATTTAGCGTAGAATCTTTTAAAAACTTAAAAAATAAAATTTTAACATTCAATGATTTAATTGAAAAAAAAATTATTTTATGATTACTCAATTTGATAATATTGTTGAAAAAATTGATCAAATTAATCCAATCAAGTATGCAAAGAATAGAAATTTTATTGATGGTTCAGTAAGTAAATTATCTCCATACATTTCTAGAGGTGTTATATCAACTAAATATGTTTATAGGTATTTGATTAATAAAGGTTATACTTTAAATAGTATGCAAAAATTTGTACAAGAAATGATTTGGAGAGAGTTTTGGCAAATTATCTGGCAAAATCAAAATATCGACAAGGATTTAAGAAATGATCAGTTAAACATGAAACATACAGGATTTCCAGAAATAATTTATAATAATAATACAAAGATACAAGCAATCGATTCGGCGATAAAAGAATTATATGATACAGGTTATATGCACAACCACATGAGAATGTATGTTGCAAGTCTCATTACAAATATTGCAAAATATCATTGGAGAGTGCCAGCAAAATGGATGTATTACTTTTTGCAAGATGCTGATTGGGGCTCAAATGCACTAAGCTGGCAATGGGTATGCGGAACTAATAGTCACAAAAAATACTATGCTAATCAAGATAATATAAATAAATTTACAAAGTCAAAACAATATAATACAATAATAGACAAAGAATATAGCGATTTATTAACTATTAATGTAGATAATTTGTATTCTAAAAAAATCCAACTCAGCTTAAAAACACCTCTCCCAAATTCAGATATTTTCTTAAATGAAAAACCAAAGCCGATTTGTATCTATAACTTTTATAATTTGGACCCCAATTGGAGGAAAGAATTTGATGCACATAGGATATTGCTAATAGAACCTAGTGTTTTTAATAAATATCCTATATGTGAAAAGAGTATGCAATTTATGATTGATTTATCTAAAAATATTGATGGTATAAAATTATTTGTTGGAGAGTTTAGCGATTTACCAGTTAAAGATTCCAAGGTTTATTACAAGGAGCATCCATTGAATTATAATTTAAGTGGTTGTGAAGATCAAAGAGATTGGATATGCAAACCCGAAAAACCTTTTGCATCATTCTTCAAACATTGGAATTTTGCTTTAAAAAAAATTTCTCACAAAAGAATTTAATACATATTAATATTATTACAGTTTCTCAATGTCAAAAAAATTAACACAAAGATTTTGTTTTAAAATTATATGATTTTATAAATAAAAAAATATAAATGCAAAGGTCTGAGAATAGAATTAGCTCAAATATATAGTTCAAGAACTGAACTGTTACGAATAAAGAACGGGAGAAATTTGAAAGATTGTTTCCCGTTTTTGCTTTTATAAAGATTCTAAGATGATTTCTGTTGCTCCACTCTGATTTCTGATATAATCAATTGAAATTTTTCTATCAAAACTATTAAAGTGCTTAATTGCTAAATTTAATTCTTGATAATTGGCAATTGAGATAGATCCTCCAAGAGCAATTAGATTTTTTGCTTCAGTAAATTTTTTGTAGTTAGGGCCAAAAATAAGTGGTAATCCAAATGCAGCACCTTCTAATATATTATGTATTCCTGCACCGAACCCTCCACCTATGTATGCAATAGTGCCATAGCTATAAATATGAGATAAAATACCAATACTATCAATAATTAAAACATTAGAAGTTAAAATATTTTGTTTAGTTGATTTAGAAAATAATAGTGCATTAGTCTGCTTTTGTAATTTTGAAATATAAGTCAGTTCGTGTGGCACAATGATGTAGTTATATTGGGGGTGTTCTTTTATGTGTTTTGCTATAAGTATTTCATCTTTTGGCCAAGTACTGCCACAGATAATAGTTGGTTTGAATTTGCAGAAATCTTCAATTAAAGGAAATTTTTTAGGGTTTTTAGAAGTTGCTAAAACACTATCAAAACGGCTATCCCCACTAATAGTTGTATTCGATAATTTAATAGATTTTAATAAATCAGCTGATATTTTATTCTGCACAAAAAAGTGAGTAACATTAGAAAGTTGCTTTGTAAACCATTTATATTTAAAGAAGGGTTGTTCTTTCCTAAAAATACAGGAAACGCTATAAAAAGGAATGTTTTGTTTTTTGCATTTATTCATGTAATTGAACCAGAATTCATACTTTATAAAGATTGCTTTTATGGGATTTATAATTTGAATAAATTGTTTTGCATTTGCTTTAGTGTCAGCAGGTAGATAGCTAACAAAATCAGCCAAAGGAGTGTTTTTTCCTATTTCGTAACCAGAAGGAGAAAAGAAAGTAAGTAATATTTTGTGCGTTGGATATTTTACTTTATATGCTTGAATAATTGGTTTCCCTTGTTCAAATTCCCCAAGAGATGCGCAATGAAACCAAACAATATTCTTTTGATTTTTTATGTTTTGCTTAATTTTTTGAAAGATATTTTTTCTGCCAATTACCCACAACTTAGCTTTACTGCTAAATAGTGATGCAAAATAAACTGCAACTACATAAAACCAAATGCTAATATTATACAGGTAATTCATTAGAAGTAATGAAATTCTTCATCATTTTTTCTGTTAATAGGAATAATTATTTCCAACTTAAAACCTAATAGTTGATCCCATTTCCTTTGGCTAGAGTAATATTGTTGATTTGTAAAATCATAAATTCTATTAATTTTAGTGTAGGCCATAGTGTAGTTTATTCCTGCACTTGCCTGAAACTTTCCTTTTTTACTGTAGTATTTATAGTCTGCATAGAGTTTGGTACTCAATCCGTTAGAGAAACGATCGTAACCCTTTTTCATTTCCTCATCAAGCTGAGGAATGTTTTGATTTTTAGTGTTAATGTATATTTGATGTTGCAAATAACCAAATCCTTGTGATACATAAATACCACTCAAATTTGTTTCTTTAAAATGAAAAGCATATCCCACAAAAATATTTGCATCAAACCCTCTTTGCATTAAAACTACATTAGTATAATGCCCATCATCACCAATAATTGCTCCTGTTGAGGTTGAGATATTATCAAAAAGTGTTTCATCTTTTACATTATCACCAAACATGTAATTTCCTTCAATTCCATAAAATAGATTATTAGCAGTTTCCAAAAAATAAGATGCGCCAATAGCTGAATTATCTCCAAAAGTATTAGTTAAATTACTAGTTGGAATCTGATAGTTGTAGTTAAAAGTAAAGGCAGATTGTTTTTTTTCTTGAGCTTTTAAATTGATATATACTATTGATAATAGTATAAAAAGGATATTTCGCATTTGTTGCTTTTTCATTTATGGGCTAAAATACTATAAAGTGCAACAATTAACGCAAAGCATTGTGTAATAATTATCTATATTTGCTATCAATTTATTAAAATTTGAAGCTATGATCAATAAAACAATATTAATAACAGGAGGTGCTGGATTTATAGGCTCGCATGTTGTAAGATTATTTGTAAATAAATATCCAGATTATAAGATAGTTAATATTGATAAATTGACTTATGCTGGAAACCTAGAAAATTTGAGAGATGTTGAAAATGCAGATAATTATATTTTTGAGAAAGGAGATATAGTTGATGAAAGCTGTATTAAAGATTTATTTAGAAAGTATAAATTTGATGGGGTAATTCACTTAGCTGCAGAGAGCCATGTTGATAGATCAATCACAAATCCTATGCAATTTATAATGACAAATGTAGTTGGGACAGTAAATTTATTAAATGCTGCTAAAAATCAGTGGAAAAGAAATGTGGATGGTAAGTTGTTTTATCATGTTTCTACTGATGAAGTTTTTGGGAGCTTAGGAGATACAGGTTTTTTTTTAGAAACTACTCCTTATGATCCACAATCACCATATTCATCTTCAAAAGCTAGTTCTGATCATTTTGTTCGTGCTTACGGAAATACATATGACTTACCATATGTAATTTCAAATTGTTCTAATAATTATGGACCGAATCAGTTCCCTGAAAAGTTATTACCACTATTTATAAATAACATTAGAAACGGAAAATCATTACCAGTTTATGGTGATGGAAAA
>Ga0315315_10002885_pt1 | contig 15708 bp, 27 predicted proteins | sample M140m3416metaG_FD_203699 | JGI IMG/M metagenome (GOLD analysis project Ga0315315, IMG submission 203699) | Ammonia-oxidizing marine archaeal communities from Monterey Bay, California, United States - M1 40m 3416 | ecosystem: Environmental > Aquatic > Marine > Intertidal zone | place: USA...
CAGGTACCTCTTCAACAGCAGGTGCTTCAGCGGCAGGTGCCTCTTCAACAGCAGGTGCTTCAGCGGCAGGTGCCTCTTCAACAGCAGGTACCTCTTCAACAGCAGGTGCTTCAGCGGCAGGTGCCTCTTCAACAGCAGGTGCTTCAGCAGGTGTAATCTTAGTGTTTACTTGCTTATCAGATGATACTTCTGTTTCATTTTGATTATCAACATTTTCAACAACTTCATCGCTAATAGGTGCTTCCTTTTGTACAGTTTGACTTTTAACTAAATTTTGAGAGGACTTTTTTCTTCTTCTCCTTCTCTTTTTATCAGGCTTAGATGATGAATATATTTCATTATAATCTACTAACTCAATCATAGCCATATCAGCATTATCTCCTAAACGATTACCTAATTTTATAACACGTGTATATCCACCTGGCCTGTCACCAATTTTGACACTAATTTCTCTAAATAATTCAGTAACAGCAGTTTTATCTCTCAAATATCTAAAAGCAACCCTTCTGTTGTGAGTTGAATCATTTTTTGATTTTGTAATTATTGGTTCAATAAATAACTTGAGAGCTTTAGCTTTAGCCAACGTTGTATTTATTGACTTGTGCTCAATAAGTGAGCATGCCATATTAGCAAGCATATACTTTCTATGTGCTGTCTTTCTACCTAAGTGTGGAATTTTTTTACCGTGTCTCATGAGTTTTTAGTCCTTATCTAATTTATATTTTGAAAGATCCATACCAAAGTTCAAACCTTTGATGAGAACAAGTTCTTCTAACTCTGTCAATGATTTTTTTCCGAAGTTTCTAAATTTCATCAAATCTGATTTATTGAACGAAACTAAATCACCTAATGTATCAACCTCAGCAGCTTTTAAACAATTCAGAGCTCTTACAGACAGATCCATATCAATTAATCTAGTCTTCAATAACTGTCTCATGTGTAGAGATTCTTCATCATAGGTTTCTGTTTGGGCTATCTCATCAGCTTCCAAGGTAATTCTTTCATCAGAGAATAACATAAAGTGGTGTATCAAAACTTTAGCACCTTCAGTAAGAGCATTTTTGGGATCAATTGAACCATCAGTAACAATTTCAAAAACTAATTTTTCATAGTCAGTTTTTTGTTCTACTCTAAAATCCTCAATAGTATATTTAACATTTTTAATTGGAGTAAATACAGAGTCCATAAAAATAGTACCAAGTGGTGCGCCAAGTTTCTTATTCTCTTCAGCTGAAACGTATCCTCTACCCTTTTCAATATTAAGTTCAAAATTTAACTTAACATTTTTTTCCATGTTACATATTACTAAATCAGGATTTAGGATTTGGAATCCAGAAATAAATTTTTGTAAATCAGCAGCCTTTATTTGGCTTTGAGAATTTACAGAAACAGAAACTGTTTCATTATCAACAGAATCAATCTGTCTTTTCAATCTAATTTGCTTAAGATTTAAAATAATTTCAGTTACATCTTCAACAATACCTGGTAAAGAAGTAAACTCATGCTCTACATTTTCGATTTTTATTGATGTAATAGCAAATCCCTCTAAAGATGAAAGCAAAACTCTTCTTAAAGCGTTTCCTACTGTCAAGCCGTATCCAGGTTCTAAGGGTCTAAATTCAAACTTGCCCTCAAAATCTGTGGAATCTATCATTATTACTTTGTCTGGTTTTTGAAATGTGAATGTTGCCATAGTTTTATTATTATTTCGAATATAATTCGACGATTAATTGTTCTTTTATGTTTTCTGGTATTTGGTCTCTCGACGGGAGTGCGTTATAAACCCCCTCCATAGTGTTGTTATCCCAAGAAATCCATTCATAAACAGATTCTTTCGAGGTTAAAGATTCTTCTATAACATTTAATGATTTAGATTTTTCTCTAACACCAACTTTTTCTCCAATTTTTATTAGTCTAGATGGAATGTTACAAAGGCTACCATTAACAATGATATGTTCATGGCTAACTAATTGCCTAGCAGCACTTCTGGTTGGAGCTATTCCCATTCTGTAAACTAAATTATCTAATCTTGATTCACAAAGTTGTAATAAAACTTCACCAGTAATACCTTTACTTTTATTGGCCTTTTCAAATAAATTTCTGAATTGTCTCTCTAAAATACCATATAAATATTTAGCTTTTTGCTTTTCCATTAGCTGAACAGCATATTCAGATTTCTTTTGTCTCCTTTTATTTTGACCATGTTGTCCTGGTGGATAGTTCTTTTTATCAAAGGACTTATCTGGTCCAAATAATGGCTCTCCAAATTTTCTTGATATTCTTGTTTTAGGTCCTGTATATCTTGCCATAATTAAATATTTTAAACTCTTCTTCTTTTAGGTGGTCTACATCCATTGTGAGGTATAGGAGTTACATCAAATATTTCTGTAACCTCAATCCCCGCATTATGAATACTTCTTATTGCAGACTCTCTTCCATTACCAGGTCCTTTAACATACACCTTTGCTTTTCTCATACCTGCATCATGAGCCACCTTAACTGCATCTTCAGCAGCAAGCTGTGCTGCATATGGTGTATTTTTCTTAGAACCTCTAAATCCCATTTTTCCAGCAGATGACCAAGAAATAACCTCTCCTTTAACATTCGTAAAGGATATAATAATATTGTTGAAAGTAGCATTTATATGAACCTCTCCAAAAGACTCAACTACAACTTTTCTTTTTTTATTTACAACTTTAGCCATAATCTTTTATTTAGTTACTTTCTTTTTATTAGCAACAGTTTTTCTTTTTCCTTTTCTAGTTCTAGAATTATTTTTAGTCCTTTGCCCTCTTAGTGGCAAACCTAATCTGTGTCTAATTCCTCTAAAAGAACCAATATCCATTAAACGTTTGATATTTATTTGATTTTCAGCTCTTAACTCACCTTCAATGACAAGCTGAGAAACAGCAGATCTAATATTAGCAGTATCATCATCAGTCCACTCTGAAACCTTTTTATTTTCATTAACGTTAGCACTTTTTAAAATCATTTTTGCTCTGCTAATACCAATTCCATAAATATAAGTGAGGGATATTAATCCTCTTTTTTCTTTTGGAATGTCTATACCTGAAATTCTTGCCATAATTAACCTTGTCTTTGTTTAAATCTTGGATTTTTTTTATTTATAACATAAAGCCTTCCTTTTCGTCTAACGATCTTACATTCAGGACTTCTTTTTTTTACTGATGCTCTAACTTTCATAATTAATATCTAAATGTTATTCTTGCCTTTGTCAAATCATATGGACTCATCTCTAGCTTTACTTTATCTCCAGGAAGTAACTTAATATAAAACATTCTCATTTTTCCAGAGATATGTGCAGTAACAACATGACCATTACTGAGTTCAACTCTGAACATAGCATTTGATAATGCCTCAGCTATTACTCCATCTTGTTCTATTGCTTCTTGTTTTGCCATATTATGCTACTCTTCTTGTTTTACCTGACTTCATCAATCCATCATAATGTCTGTTCAACAAATAAGCATTAATTTGTTGAATTGTATCAATAGCTACTCCAACCATAATTAAGAGTGAAGTACCTCCGTAAAATAATGCCCAACCTTGTTGTATATTCATTAATGCTACAATAACTGCAGGTAATACAGAAATTGCAGCCAAGAATAGTGAACCAGGAAATGTTATTAAAGACATTGTTTTATCAAGAAAATCAGCAGTTTCACCACCAGGTTTTATTCCTGGTATAAAGCCACCACTTCTTTTTAAATCATCAGCCATCTTGTTCGTTGGAACAGTAATGGCTGTATAAAAATATGTAAATAGGACTATTAATAATCCAAATAAAATATTGTAATAAAGACCAAACATATTAGAAAATGCAGTATTCATCCATTGTCCTAAAGAGCCACCAATTAATTGTCCTAGGTATGCTGGGGCAAACATGATAGCTTGAGCAAAAATTATAGGCATAACACCAGATGCATTTAATCTTAATGGAATGTATTGTCTTTTAGAGTAAACTCCGCTAGGGCCAGAGCCTGCAACAGATCTTCTAGCATACTGAACAGGAATTTGTCTTACGGCTAAGACTAACAGAATACACAACGCAATCACAACAATCCATATAACAAATTCAATAGCAACCATGATTAAACCGCCAGAGCCTGATAGCTGGGAAATTACCTCTTGTGTAAATGATAATGGTAATGAAGCTATAATACCAACCGTAATTAATAATGAAATTCCATTTCCAATTCCTCTATCTGTAATTTTTTCACCTAACCACATAGCAAAAATACACCCTGTAACTAAGATTATAACAGATGGTATAATAAAGAAAGGACCTTTACCAAGAACAAAGGCTGTATCTGGAACTCCTAATGCTCCCAAACCATATAAGTAAGCTGGAGCTTGTACAACACATATTGCTATGGTTAACCAACGTGTAATTTGAGTAATTTTTTTTCTACCGCTTTCTCCCTCTTTTTGTAATTTTTGTAAATAAGGAAGAGCAACTCCCATAAGTTGAACAACGATTGAAGCAGATATGTAAGGCATGATTCCCAAAGCTACAACTGATGCGTTAGCAAAAGCACCACCAGTAAAAGCATTTAAAAGTCCAAGTAGTCCACCTCCACCAGCAATTTGAGCATCAGCTATAATATTATAGTCAACCCCAGGTAGCACAACTTGAGCTGCCAACCTGTATATAATAAGGAAAAAAAGAGTTAATAAAATTCGATTTTTTAACTCATCAATTGTCCAAATATTTTTTAATGTCTCTATAAATTTTAGCATTTATACTATTTTAATTTCCCCTCCTGCTTTTTCAATTGCTTTTTTAGATGTCTCAGAAAATTTGTGAGCCTCAACTTTTACAGGTGAGTTTAATTCGCCTCTTCCAAGTATCTTTACTAAATCATTTTTTCCAACTAATCTATTTTCAATTAAAGTATTAATATCAATAGTTTTCTTTTTAACTTTCTTATTATCAACTAATAATTGTAATGCATCTAAATTAACAGCTTGATATTCCTTCCTGTTAATGTTTTTAAATCCAAACTTTGGGATTCTTCTCTGCAATGGCATTTGGCCACCCTCAAAACCAAGTTTTCTTGAATATCCAGATCTCGATTTAGCACCTTTATGGCCTCTTGTAGAAGTACCTCCTTTTCCAGAACCTTGACCACGTCCAATTCTTTTCTTCTTAGTTTTAACTGACCCTTCTTTAGGGCTTAAGTTTGATAATTCCATTTTACCTATTCAATAATTGTTATAAGGTGTTTAACCTTTTTAATCATACCTTCAATAGAAGGTGTTTTTTTATGTTCAACGATATGACCAATTTTTCTCAAACCTAAGGCTTCAAGGGTGTTTTTTTGATCCTTTGGCCTCCTGATTTTACTTTTAACTTGTTTAATCTTAACTGTATCCATATAATTAACCATTAAATACTTTATCAAGAGATATACCTCTTTCTTGTGCAACTTTATTAGCATCTCTTAATTTAAAGAGAGCATCAAATGTAGCCTTAACCACATTATGGGGGTTAGATGAACCCTGAGATTTAGATAATACATCTTGTACTCCAACAGACTCAAGGACAGCACGAACGGCACCTCCAGCTATAACACCAGTACCTTGAGATGCTGGTTGTATATAAACTCTAGCCCCACCATGTTTACCCTTTTGTTCGTGAGGAATTGTTGAGTTAAAAAGTGGAATTCTTACTAAATTTTTCTTAGCATCTTCTACAGCTTTAGAAATAGCTGTAGAAACTTCCTTCGCTTTTCCGAGACCATGTCCAACTACACCTTCCTCATTACCAACAATTACGATAGCAGAAAAACCAAAAGCTCTACCACCCTTAGTAACCTTGGTTACTCTTTGAATACTAACTAGTCTGTCTTTTAAATCAAGACCTCCTGGTTTAACAAATTCCATTCTTTTTTTCTTCATATATCTAAAAATTTAATCCAGCTTCTCTCGCTCCATCAGCTAATGATTTTACCCTTCCGTGGTATAAGTATCCATTTCTATCAAAAGAAACTTTCTTTATACCAGCTTTAATTGCTTTTTTACCAATTGAATCCCCAACAATCTTTGAGACCTCAGTTTTGTTAGATGTCTTAAGTTTAAGATCTTTATCTTTTGAGGAAGCAGAAACTATAGTCTTAGAGGAAGAATCGTCTATAACTTGAGCATAAATTTCTTTATTACTTCTAAAGACTGTCAATCTTGGCTGATCTTTAGTGCCAAAAACAACCCTTCTGATTCTTTTCTTGATTTTGTTTCTTTTTAATGTAGTTTTCTTACTCATTTTTCAAAAATTATGCAGATTTACCTGCTTTTCTTCTAATTTGTTCGCCAACATATTTAACTCCTTTTCCCTTGTAAGGCTCTGGTTTTCTAAAAGATCTAATTTTAGCAGCCACCATACCCACTAATTGCTTATCATAGGAGGTTAATTTAATGATAGGGTTAGAGCCTTTTTCATTAACTGTCTCAACTTTAATTTCAGTTGGAAGTTGAAGAACAATATTATGTGAAAATCCCAACGCAATTTCAAGTTTTTGTCCAGAATTACTTGCCCTATATCCAACTCCAACTAATTCAAGTTCTTTAGTAAAACCTTCATTAACACCTTGAATCATATTTGCAAATAAAGATCTATACAGACCATGTTTTGATTTATGTTCATTGTTATTAAGACTCCTACTTACACTAAGAACATTCTCGCTTTGTTTGACAGAAATAGTATCATAGCTCTGCGTTAAAGTTCCTAATTTACCAGAAACAACTAGTTCACTTGGGCTAATTTGAACATTAACTCCATCTGGTATCAAAATCGGATTATTTCCTACTCTAGACATAATTATTTAATAAACGTTACAAATTATTTCTCCACCTAAGTTTTCACTTTTTGCTTTCTTTCCAGTCATCAAACCTTTTGATGTTGAGATAATATTAATACCTAATCCATTTAATACTCTAGGTATAGACTGACTATTTGAATATTTTCTTAAACCAGGTTTACTTACTCTTTGTAATTTTTTTATAACAGGCTCGTTGGAAATTTTATCATACTTGAGAGCAATTTTAACTTTACCTTGTAAGTTATCTTCTATTAACTTATAGTTAAGAATGAAACCTTGATCTAATAAAATCTTAGTCATCTCTACTTTTAAATTTGAACTAGGTATTTCAACAGTTTTTAAACCTGCTTGATTTGCATTTCTAATTCTAGTTAAATAATCTGCTACTGGATCTGTATTCATATTTTATATATTTTACCAACTTGCTTTTCTTACGCCAGGAATCAAACCTTTATTAGCCATTTCTCTAAACATAACTCTAGAAATACCAAATTGTCTCATGTAACCTTTTGGTCTTCCAGTTATTTTACAACGATTATGAGTTCGAACTGGAGATGAATTCTTAGGTAATTTTTGTAACCCAATATAATCACCAGCTTCTTTGAGTGCTTTCCTTTTGGCAGCATATCTAGCACACATTTTTGCTCTTTTTACTTCACGAGCTTTCATTGATTCTTTTGCCATATATTAATTTTTTTTAAATGGTAATCCTAATTCTTTTAATAAACTTTTTGCCAAATTATCGTCATTTGTAGATGTAACAAATGTGATATCCATCCCTGAAATATTGTTGATTTTATCAATATTGATCTCAGGAAAAATTATTTGCTCAGTAATGCCAAGAGTATAATTTCCCCTGCCGTCAAAGCCTGAGGTCTTAATACCTTGGAATTCTCGAACCCTTGGTAATGCAGCAGTAATCAGTCTATCGAGGAATTCATACATAATATTACCTCTCAAGGTTACTTTTGCACCAATAGGCATTCCTTTTCTTAGTTTAAAAGATGCAACATCTTTTTTAGATTTAGTTGCAATTGCTTTTTGACCAGAAATTGATGTTAACTCTTCTACAGCATGTTCAATTAATTTTTTATCAGAAACAGCAGCACCAACACCTTTACTAATAACAATCTTCTTTAGTTTTGGAACTTGCATTATATTAGAAAGGTTGTTAGATTGCATTATAACTTTAGCAGCGGTTTCCTTGTAATCTTTCTTAAGTCTAGGTATATACGACATAACTATATTGTTTCTTTAGTTTTTGTTGATATTCTAACTTTATTTCCATCCTCAATCTTGTATCCTACTCTTGTTGCATTACCATCTTTAGTAACAAAAGATATATTGGATATATGTATCGGAGCTTCCTTTTCAACAATTCCTCCTTTAGGATTGTTTGAATTTGGTTTATTATGCTTTTTGACCATATTAATACCTTCAACTAAAGCCTTATTCTTTGCTCGATATATCTTGACGATCTTTCCAGATGAACCTTTTTGGTCACCTGCTATAATCTTTACGTTATCTCCAACTTTATATTTCATAATTATAAAACCTCTGGTGCTAATGATACAATTTTCATAAAATTTTTATCCCTTAGTTCTCTAGCTACAGGACCAAAAACTCTGGTTCCTCTCATCTCACCCGCTGCATCAAGTAATACACATGCATTATCATCAAATCTAATGTAAGAACCATCTTTCCTTCTTACTTCTTTGGTTGTACGAACTACAACAGCAGTCGAAACCTGTCCTTTCTTTACAGTCCCATTTGGGGTAGCCTGTTTAATTGTAACAACAATTTTATCACCTATTGAAGCGTATCTTTTTTTTGTTCCTCCTAAAACTCTAATAGTCAGAACTTCTTTTGCCCCAGTGTTGTCAGCTACTAATAATCTACTTTCTTGTTGTAACATTTTTACTTAGCTTTTTCAATTATCTCAACCAATCTCCATCTTTTATTTTTACTAATTGGTTTTGTTTCCATGATTTTTACTACATCGCCTTCACCACATTCATTTTTTTCATCATGGACTGAATATTTTTTTGTTTTCAAAACGAACTTACCATACATTGGATGTTTAACTTTACCAACTTCAGAAACAATGATAGATTTTTCCATTTTATTGCTGGTTACTATTCCAATTCTTTCTTTTCTTAAATTTCTTTTTTCCATTTCTATTTGTTCGATCTTTTGAGTAATTCTGTTTTTAAACGAGCAATTGTTCTTCTCAAGTTTCTAATCTGTAAAGGATTCTCCACAGGTGAAACGACATGTGTTAATTTAATATCGTGTAAGTTCTTCTGAAAAGAACCTAACTTATCATTTAACTCATCATCTGTCAATATTGTTATCTCTTTTTGTTTCATATTATACTAATTCATAATCATTTGCAATTACAAATTTTGTCTTTACAGGTAATTTTTGTGCTGCTAATCTAAGCGCCTCTTTTGCAACATTAATATCAACACCAGCTACCTCAAACATTATTCTCCCAGGCTTTACAACTGCAACAAAATATTCAGGGGCACCCTTACCTTTTCCCATTCTTACTTCAAGGGGCTTTTTAGTAATTGGTTTATCTGGAAATATTTTAATCCATAATTGCCCTTCTCTTTTCATATATCTGGTTGCAGCAATCCTAGCTGCCTCAATTTGCCTAGATGTTATAAACTTAGAATCGAGTGATTTAATACCAAACATACCATTGGATAATCTGTGACCTCTTTGAGATACACCTTTCATCCTGCCTTTTTGCATTTTTCTATATTTCTGTCTTTTAGGTGATAACATATTAAATTAATTATCTTCTTCTTTGTTTATTATTTTTCTTTTTTGAGACCAAACTAAGTCCAACAAGCGGCGAAAGTTCTCTTTTACCATATACTTCACCCTTCATTATCCATACTTTAACACCAATTCTACCATAAGTAGTATGTGCCTCAACAAGAGCATAGTCAATATCTGCTCTAAAGGTAGATAATGGAATACGACCTTCTTTATAAGATTCGCTTCTAGCCATTTCAGCACCGTTTAGTCTTCCTGAAATTTGAACTTTAATCCCCTCTGCATTCATTCTCATTGTGGCAGCAATTGACATTTTAATTGCTCTTCTGTAAGAAATTCTATTTTCAATTTGACGGGCTATAGATGAAGCTACTAATTGAGCTTCTAACTCAGGTCTCTTAATTTCAACAATATTCAATTGAATGTCCTTACCAGACAATTTTTTTAACTCTTCTTTTAGTTTGTCAACCTCTTGTCCTGCTTTTCCAATAATGATTCCGGGTCTTGCAGTTGTTATTGTAATTGTAACTAATTTGAGAGTTCTTTCAATGATAACACGAGAAACACTTGCTTTTGCAAGACGGGTAAAAATATACTTTCTTATTTTATCATCCTCAGCAATCATATTTCCAAAATCTTTTCCACCATACCAATTAGATTCCCATCCTCTGATAATTCCAAGTCTATTTCCTACTGGATTAGTTTTTTGTCCCATAGTTATTCTGAAGTTTGGTTTAAGTTATCTAAGACCAAAGTCACGTGATTTGATCTTTTTCTAATTCTGTGAGCCCTACCTTGAGGAGCTGGTCTTAATCTTTTTAGCATACCAGCACTATCAACTTTAATCTCTTTGATATATAAATTCTCTTTTTCAATGTCTGAATCTGGATTTTTCTGCTGCCAATTGTTAATAGCAGATAGTAAAAGCTTTTCAAGCCTTTGTGAAGGCTGTTTTTGGCTGAACTTTAAGATAGAAAGTGCCTTATCAACCTTTTTTCCTCTGACTTGATCGGCAACTAAACGCATTTTCCTAGGCGAAGTAGGACAATTATTAAGCTTAGCAAAAACCTTATTTTTATTAAGTTCTTTTATCTCAGTGGCCTTATTTCTTTTTCTTGATCCCATTTACTATTTACCTTTTTTGCCTCCGCCATGACCTCTAAATGATCTAGTTGGAGAAAATTCTCCTAATTTATGACCTACCATATTTTCAGTTATATAAACCGGAACAAACTGTCTACCGTTATAAACTGCTATGGTCTGACCAACAAAGTCTGGAATTATCATTGATGCTCTTGACCAAGTTTTAATAACACTCTTTTTGTTAGAATCAAGATTTCCTTGAACTTTCTTCAATAAGCTTTTGTGTACAAATGGTCCTTTTTTAAGCGATCTTGGCATAATTATTTTCTTTTTTCAATAATGAATTTATTACTAAACTTTTTCTTATTTCTGGTTCTGTATCCTTTTGCTGGAATACCTTTTTTAGATCTTGGATGTCCACCAGAGGCACGTCCTTCTCCACCACCCATTGGGTGATCAACAGGGTTCATAACAACAGCTCTTGTTCTTGGTCTTCTACCTAACCATCTTGACCTACCAGCCTTACCAGATACTATTAATTGGTGATCTGAATTAGAAACTGAACCAATCATTGCAGAACAACCAACAAGAATTAATCTTGTTTCACCAGATGGAAGTTTGATTGTAGCAAACTTTCCATCTCTAGCCATCAGTTGGGCAAAAGAGCCAGCACTTCTCGCTAATACAGCACCTCTTCCAGGTGTAAGTTCAATACAACATATTGTTGTTCCTAGTGGAATTGATGATAATGGCATATAATTTCCAACTGTTGGAGAAACTTTTTCACCTGAAACTATTGATTGTCCAACTTTTAAACCTTTAGGGGCAACAATATATCTCTTTTCACCATCGTCAAATTTTGTCAAGGCAATAAATGCAGAACGATTTGGATCGTATTCAATACTTAGAACTTCAGACTTATCGTCTTTCCTATCTCTCTTAAAATCTATTAATCTGTATTTTTTCTTATGTCCGCCACCTCTATACTTCATGGTCATCTTACCTTGGCTATTTCTACCGCCTGACTTTTTAAATGGAATAAGTAAAGATTTTTCTGGCTTGTCTGTTGTAATAGCATCAAAACCATTTACAGTTCTTCCTCTTTGTCCAGGTGTTATCGGTTTTAAACTTTTAATCGGCATAATTATTTAATTATAAATTGTTATAAAAATCAATTGAATCACCATCTGAAAGCTGCACAATAGCTTTTTTAACAATTTTTGATTTAGTCTTCTGTATACCATTTTTGGTATATTTTGTACTTCTTTCAGGACCATATATTTGGGTCCTAACTTTATCAACAGTTACGTTGTATTTTTTTTGAACAGCTTTTTTTATTTGAATCTTATTTGCATTTTTATTTACGACAAATGTGTAGCGATTTCTAAGTTCGCTATCATTGGTTGCTTTTTCAGTTATAATAGGTTTTAAAATAATTTCCATTTTATCCTAAATTAGATTCAATTTTTTCAACTGCTTTCTCTTCAATTATTAAATGCTGAGCATTTATAATTTTGTATGTTGAAATTTCAGAATCGGAGACTACCTCTGATTTATTAAAATTTCTAGCGGACAAATATACATTTTTATTAAGTCCATCAATTACAAGTAAAGTTTTTTTAGCTTCAAGGCCTATTGCAGACAACATATCTACAAAAGATTTAGTTTTTGGATTTTTAAAATCTAAACTTTCAATGACTGAAATTGATTTAGATTTTAACTTCATTGATAGTGCTGACTTTCTTGCTAATTTTTTAACATTTTTATTGAGCTTTATACCATAATCACGAGTACGTGGGCCAAAAACAGTACCTCCACCTCTAAATAATGGGTTTTTAATACTACCTGCTCTGGCTGTACCAGTTCCCTTTTGTTTTTTTATTTTTCTTGTACTACCCTTAATCTCAGCTCTCTCCTTGGTCTTTGCATTACCTTGTCTCTGGTTTGCCAAGTATTGTTTTACATCTAAATATACAGCATGATCGTTAGGGTCAACATCGAAAATCTTCTTAGAAAGCTCAATCTCTCTTCCTGTTGTTTTACCTTTTATGTTTATTACCGGAACCTTCATTACTTTCTTATTACTATAAACGAATTTTTATGACCTGGAACTGCACCTTTCAAAACAAGAATATTTTTTTCAGGAATAACTTTTAATACTTTAAGATTTTGGACAGTCACTTTACTGTTTCCAGTTTGACCAGCCATTCTCATTCCCTTAAAAACTCTTGCGGGATATGAGGCTGCACCAATTGAACCTGGTGCCCTTAATCTATTATGCTGACCATGCGTTGCTTGACCAACACCTGCAAATCCATGTCTTTTAACAACACCTTGAAAACCTTTACCTTTCGAAACTCCTGAAACATCAACATATTCACCTTCATTAAAATGATCTACATATATAACATCACCTAAATTTAATTCAGACTCAAATCCTTTGAATTCAATAACTTTTCTTTTAGGATCAGTTTTAGCTTTCTTAGAGTGTCCAGATTCTGCTTTATTTATTCGAGTTTCTTTTTTGTCAAAAAATCCTAACTGAACTGCATTATAACCGTCCTTTTCTTGATTTTTAACTTGAGTAACAACACACGGACCAGCCTGAATAACAGTGCAAGCTTGATTCTTCCCTTCATTGTCAAAGAGACTCGTCATTCCAATTTTTTTTCCTATCAGTCCAGACATACTTTTAATTATTAAACTTTAATTTCAACTTCTACTCCACTTGGTAATTCCAATTTCATCAACGCATCAATTGTTTTTGATGATGAACTATAAATATCTAGTAGTCTTTTGTAAGATGAAAGTTGAAATTGCTCACGAGATTTCTTATTAACATGAGGGGATTTGAGGACAGTAAAAATTTTCTTGTGAGTAGGAAGAGGAATCGGACCAGTTACTATTGCTCCTGTTGTTTTTACAGTCTTTACAATCTTCTCAGCTGACTTATCAACTAGATTAAAGTCATATGATTTTAGTTTTATTCTAATTTTCTGACTCATAACTTATTCTTTGTTTACTCCTTTAATGGAAGCTATCACTTCATCTGAAATATTTCTTGGTGTTTCAGCATAATGAGAAAACTCCATAGTTGATGTAGCCCTTCCAGAACTCAAGGTTCTTAAAGATGTTACATATCCAAACATCTCTGAAAGTGGAACAATCGCTTTCACAACTTTTGATCCTGCTCTATCATCCATATTATTAACCTGACCTCTTCTTCTATTAAGATCACCAACAATATCACCCATATTTTCCTCCGGTGTTAATGCTTCTAATTTCATCATTGGCTCCATGATAACAGATTTTGCTAGTCTAGCAGCTTCTTTAAAACCTAATTTTGCAGCTAATTCAAATGATAATGAATCTGAGTCTACAGGGTGGAAAGAGCCGTCCTTTAATGTAACTTTAAGAGAATCTATTTCAAAACCAGCTAAAGGTCCATTTTTCATAGCTTCTTTAAAACCTTTTTCAACAGATGGTATGTATTCTTTAGGTACATTACCTCCCTTTATCTTATTTACAAATTCTAAACCGACTTGATCTTCCTCACCAGGTTCCATGGTAAATACAATATCAGCAAATTTACCTCTACCACCTGTTTGTTTCTTATATACTTCTCTGTGATCAGCAGTTGCAGTAATCGCTTCTTTATATTCAACCTGAGGCTGACCTTGATTTACTTCAACTTTAAATTCACGTCTTAATCTATCTACTATAATATCAAGGTGTAATTCACCCATACCAGAGATAATCGTTTGTCCAGAAGCCTCATCAGTTCTAACTTGGAAAGTAGGATCTTCTTCAGCTAACTTGGAAAGAGCTAAGCCTAATTTATCAACATCAGCTTTTGTTTTAGGCTCAACAGCAATACCAATTACAGGATCGGGGAACACCATACTTTCAAGTATAATTGGATGCTTCTCAGCACTTAGTGTATCACCTGTTTTAATATCTTTGAACCCTACAGCTGCTCCAATATCTCCAGCTTCAATATAATCTATAGCATTTTGCTTATCAGCATGCATCTGATATATTCTCGAAATTCTTTCTTTATTTTCAGATCTATTATTAAAAACATAAGATCCAGCGTCAAGTCTACCAGAGTAAACTCTAAAGAATGCCAACCTACCTACATACGGATCTGTTGCTATTTTAAATGCCAAAGCAGAAAATGGTTCCGAAACAGTGGGTTTTCTTGAAATTTCAGTTTCATCATCTGGATTCATACCTACTATTGCTTCCTTGTCTTCAGGGGATGGAAGATATCTACAAACACAATCTAAAAGAAACTGTACACCTTTATTTTTAAAAGCTGAACCACAAACCATAGGAATTATACTCATATCTTGAGCAGCCTTTCTAAGTGCTTCATGAATTTCTTCTTCCGAAATGGATTCAGGATTGTCAAAAAACTTTTCGAGCAGGTTATCATCATACTCAGCAACAGCTTCAATTAAATTAGCTCGATATTTTTCTACTTCTTCCTTCATATCGTCAGGAATATCAACGATGTCGAAAGTTGAACCTTTATTCTCCTCGTGCCATATAATACCTTGATTTTTAACTAAATCAACTACGCCTCTAAAATCTTCTTCATTTCCTATTGGTAAAACAATAGGAACGGCATTTGATTTTAGCATATCCTTAATCTGTTGACAAACCTTGAGAAAATCTGATCCTTGTCTATCCATTTTATTCACAAAACCCATTCTTGGAACTTTGTAATTATCAGCGAGTCTCCAGTTCGTCTCAGATTGTGGCTCAACACCATCAACAGCACTAAATAGAAAAACTAATCCATCAAGTACTCTCAGTGACCTATTAACCTCAACAGTAAAATCTACGTGGCCTGGTGTATCAATAATATTAAAATGGTATGGCTTTGAACCCTCTACTTTTTTTCCTTGTTCAGTTGGAAAATTCCATGTACAAGTTGTAGCGGCAGAAGTTATCGTAATTCCTCTTTCTTGTTCTTGTTCCATCCAGTCCATAG
>Ga0315315_10002887_pt1 | contig 15706 bp, 18 predicted proteins | sample M140m3416metaG_FD_203699 | JGI IMG/M metagenome (GOLD analysis project Ga0315315, IMG submission 203699) | Ammonia-oxidizing marine archaeal communities from Monterey Bay, California, United States - M1 40m 3416 | ecosystem: Environmental > Aquatic > Marine > Intertidal zone | place: USA...
AGTTCAAAAGATTTTAAACGAAGTTAAGGAAAGAGAGTTTACAGGTTATTCATATGATGGAGCAGATGCTTCATTTGAACTTTTAGCAAATAGATTACTGGGTAAATTACCAGAGTATTTAAAAGTCAAAAGTTATAATGTAAATGTTAAGAAAGATAACGATTTAAAAACAACTGCTGAAGTTACTTTCGTAATAGATGGAAAAGAAATTAATTGTTCAGGCGAAGGAAATGGACCAGTTAATGCTCTAGATAATGCTATAAGATCAAATTTTAAGAAAGTTGAAAAATATTATAAATATTTTTCAGACCTTAAACTTTTAGATTATAAAGTAAGAATTCTTAATACTGGTACCGGTGCAACTACAAGAGTTTCAATTGAAAGTACCGATAAGACTGGAAAAAGTTGGTTTACTATCGGGGTATCACAAAATATTATTGAAGCTTCTTTTAAAGCACTAATAGATAGCCTAGAATATAAATTATTTAAAGAAAAAGCCCCCGCAAACATTCATGAAAAATAAGTTTGGTTTTATTTTGATAAAACCTCAGTTAGGTGAAAATATTGGAGCCTCAGCAAGATCGTTAAAGAATTTTGGTTTTAAAAATTTGATAATAACTAATCCAAGGGATGGATGGCCCAATATCAAAGCTAAAGCTACTTCAGTTGATGCTTTTGATATTTTAAAAAAGACTAAAGTTTTAAATCATACAAACACAGCAATTAAAAATTTTGATCTCATTTTTTCTTTTAGTGGTAGAAAAAGAGACATTAATAAAAAACACATAAATATAGATACGTTTTTAAGAATATTAAAAAAAACTAAATCAAAAAAAATTGGCTTAATGTTTGGACCTGAGGCATCAGGTTTATCCAATTATGATTTATCATTTTCTAATTACATTGTTCAAATTCCGTCATCTCCTAGTTTCAAATCTCTTAATCTTTCACATTCTGTATCTTTAGTGTGTTATGAAATATTCAAAATGAACAGATTTAAAGGATTAAATCAAACTTCTTTTAAAAAGGAGCTAGGCAAAAAAGGAAAATTAACTCAACTTTTAAATTTGTTAGAGTACAATCTAGAGAAAAAAAACTTTTTTAAACCACCCGAGAAAAGAAATTCGATGATAACTAATATAAATAATTTGTTTTATAGAATGGAGCCAAATGATAAAGAATTAAGGATTTTAGCTAGTTTAATTGGATCTTTAAGTAAAAATAAAAAAAAGCATAATTGACATTCACCCCCTAAATCTTGTAAACCCGTTTCAAATAATGACAAAAAGATTAAAATCAAAGCATAAAGTTGATCGAAGACTTAAAGCTAATTTATGGGGAAGACCCAAAAGTCCTTTTAATTCAAGAGCATATCCTCCAGGCCAGCACGGCCAAAATAAAAAAGGTAAACCAACAGACTACGGTATTCAGTTACAGGCAAAACAAAAGTTGAAAGCGTACTACGGAAATATTAATGAGAGACAATTTAGAAATATTTATAGAAAAGCTCTTGCCAAAAAAGGGGATACGACAGAAAATTTAATAGCTTTACTTGAGAGAAGATTAGATACAGTAATTTATAGAGCGAAGTTTGCAGCAACAGTTTTTTCTGCAAGACAAATGATAAATCATGGTCATATTAGAGTTAACAAGAAAAGAGTAAATATTTCTAGTTTTTTGGTTAACGATACAGATTTAATAGAAATAAGAGAAAAATCTAAAAAGTTGGCTTTTATCGATGGATCATTACAAAGCAAAGAAAGAGATGTACCTGAATATATTCAATCAGATAATAAAAACAAAACAGCAAAACTTGTAAGAGTTCCTAAGTTTTCTGAAGTTCCTTATCCAGTTATAATGGAGCCAAGTTTAGTAATTGAATATTATTCAAGATAATACTCATAAATTAAACTCCATAAAATTATCATATAAATAATAAACTTTAATTTGTTTAATAATAGATTATTATTTATTGAAAAAATGCAATTTTTAAAAAGTAAATTTCTAATTATATTTCTATTTTTCTATTTAATATTTGGATCCTTGGCATCTATTAAATCTGGTATTTCGTTTGATGAAAATTACGAAGAAATAAATTGGAAATTTAATGTAAAGGTGGCTAAAAATTTATCTGATCATTTTTTCTTTAACAAAACATATGATGAAAAAATTCAAGAAAAATATATTGGATATGGTATAGGTTTTCAAATAATCTCTCAACCGACTCAATTTGTATTAAAGGATATTTTATCCAAGGATAAAAATATTAGCGACTATGGTGCTCATTTGTTAGCAAAACATTTTGTAGTTTTTTTATTTTTTTTTATTTCAGTAATTTTTTTTTACCTAATATTAAAAAAAGTCACAAATGATAAAAATTTTAGTACTTTTGGTACAATAATATACTGTCTATATCCTTATCTATTTGGACAGGCCTTGTTTAGTCCTAAAGATGTACCCTTTATGTCCATATGGGTCATTTGCACTTATTTAAGTTTTATTATTTTTGATAAACTTTTAGATGGTAAAAAGATTTCTTTTTTAAATGTTTTAATTTTCTCTTTTATTACATCTTATCTATTTTCAATAAGAATTGCCGGTATTTTGATATTATTACAATACTTAATTTCTTTTGTGATTTTTATCTCATTATCTAAGATTAGTTTAATGAGTTTTTTAAAAGAGTATTACTTAAAATTTTTTGTTTTTTTTCTTGGATTATTAAGTTTCACATTATTATTTTATCCACCACTTTGGTATAATCCATTTTTGATATTTGAAATTATTGAACTTATGTCCAATCACTTCAATAATGTGGGAACAAATACATTTGGTAAATTAATGTACTCTAAAAATTTACCCTCAACTTACATTCCTATTTGGTTGGCTGTAAAACTACCATTACTGATTATAATAGGTTGCTTTTTGATTCCGTTCACAGAAAAAAAGATTTTTAAAAATGCAAAAAATTCTATTTTTTTTGGCACAGTTTTAGCAACAGTCATTTTAATACCATTAATTTTAATTTTTAGAAAAGTTCACTTATATGATGAGTTAAGACAAGTAATGTTCCTATTTCCTCTTTTATTTATTATTGGACTAATTTCTTTATATACTTTTTCAAAAAAATTTTTTTACGTATTAGGTTTTTTTACTGTTTCACTTTTTTTAATTGAAAATATAAAGATTAACCCTTATCAGTATGTTTGGTTTAATCTTCCTTCTAGATACTTAGATTTAACAAATAAGTTTGAATTAGAATACCAAGGACTTAGTGGCAGAGAACTTGCAAATTACCTAAACGAATCGAATGAGAAGAATATTTGTATTTTAGCTAATCCACTTCATGTAGTAAAACCTTTTTTAAATTCAAAAAATTTTAATTGTTTTGATATTTGGCAGAAAATAGATACAGACTATAAAAGACCTTTTCTAGCAGTTCAAAATGTAAGAAATTTAAAGAAAGGTATACCTTATAAATGTGCAACTATTTATGAGTCTAGTTTTAATTTACTATTCCATAAAAAAGATTTTATTACAGGCCGTGTACTTAAATGTAAATAACTGTAATTAACTACCAAGACCATCAACAAAAATATGATTAATATTAGCTTTGCTAGACCATACTTTATTATATTTTAGATTTTTTAAAAATTTATATGTTTGTGTAATTTCAATATTGCTATCTGTAATTTCAATACAAATAATCTTTGGCCTGTATATATTAAAATCTAATGAGTTTAATGCCTCTAAATCTGCACCTTCCAAATCTATATTTAAAAAATCAATTTTTCTTTTATTAAATTTACTATTATTTAAAATAGTAGTTAATTTTTGAGAAATTATTTTTTTTTCTTTTATCGATCCCTGCATTCTATTTTTAGCAACTTCCTTTTTTATTGTACTTAATTGGCTTATTTCTTTTTGATGATACACAATTGTTTCACCATCATTATTTGTTACTGCTAAATTTATATTAACATCATCTGGTCTCATATAATTAAATAGATCTATTGAAAATTTACTTAAATCAATATTTATGCCATTCCAATTTTTCTTATACAATAGATAAGTATTGTTTAAATGAAGAGGGTGGTAGCAACCTGCGTCGACGTAGAATCCTTTATTAATATGTTTTGTCAGTTTGATAATTTCAAGATCTTCACCCTCCATAGAATAACTTTTTTTTCTTAAAGGATGTTTATGTTTAATGTGAATATTATGAATTATATGTAATCTTTTGAATACTTCCTTGAGTACATTTTTCATTCAGCTGATTTAAGTTCATCTTTAATCTTTTTAATGAACTTGTTGATCAAAATTCTCTCATCTTCATCTAAATAATTTTCTTTTTTAACTGCTTTTTCCATCTCAACTTTAATTGAAGAAATCATTCCTTTTCTACCTTCTTTGGTAAAGACAAGTTCGGTCTGTGAGCTAATTTTATTTATAGTTTTTCCGATAGTGAATTCAAAAAGAACTATTAAAGCTATGACAGCAATTAAAACCTTATAAATATAATTTCTCATTTAGATAATTTTTTTTTCTTTAAAAAGAGTATTTAACTCTCCTTTTTCAAACATTTCTTTAACTATATCGCAGCCACCGACAAATTGACCTTTAACATAAAGTTGGGGTATTGTAGGCCAATCACTGAAATCTTTAATACCTTGTCTTAAATTTTCATCTTCAAGAACATTAATTCCTTTAAAGTTCACTTTTAAATGCTTTAATACATTTGATACTGCCATTGAGAATCCGCACTGAGGTGATTCTGGTGTTCCTTTCATAAATAAACACACGTCATTAGCATCGATTAAATCTTTTATTTTTGTTTTAATTTCCATTTATTTTCCCTCTGTAGTGATTGATAAAGCGTGAAGTTCATTTCCCATTTTACCTTTTAAAGATTTGTAAACTAATTTATGTTGATCTATTTTACTTAAACCATTAAACATTTTTGATTTAATGGTTGCTGAATAATGATTATTGTCACCCATTAAATCTTTTATTTCGATATTTGCATCAGGTATTGATGAAATAATAAGTTTTTTTATTTCTTCTACTGGTAAAGGCATTAATAATTATTGTACCATTGATTGTTAATTTTATATAGTTTTTTTATATCTATTTTTAACTCACTTTGAATTTCAAAATAATCTTTTTGGGTTACACCAATATTTTCATAAAAAACATTGTTATTTTTTAATATTTTTTCAACTTTATCCAAATTTTTTTTATCTATTTCTAAAATATACCTACTTTGATCTTCACCGAAAAAGTAACTAAAAAGATTAGTCAATTTTCTTGGTTTAGTTATTTTTAAACCATAATTTGATCCTATACACATTTCAGCAAGTGCAACAATTAAACCACCATTTGAAACATCATGAACAGAATAAACTAAATCTTTTTTTATAATCTCTAGCACACTATTTCCGTTATTTTTTTCATTTACTAAATTAACTTCTGGTGGTTGTCCTTCACTAATTGAATAAATTTCCTCATAAAATGCACTCTGTTCTAAATGGCCAAAAGTCTTTCCAATTAGAATAATTATATTTCCTTCATTTTTAATTAGATGATTAATTGTTTTATTAAATTTAGATATTAATCCAACACCACCAATTACTGGAGTGGGTGAAATATTTTTTTTATTTGTCCCATTGTAAAAGGAAACATTTCCAGAAACTACTGGGTAATTTAAAAATTTAGATGACTCGGTAATACCAATAACACATTCAGCAAATTCTCCCATTACACTTGGATTTTCAGGATTTCCAAAATTTAGGCAATTTGTTATAGCTAATGGTTCAGCTCCAACAGAAATTAAATTTCTCCAATTTTCACAAACAATTTGTTTACCACCAGTTAAAGGATGAGATTTACAATAATTCGCAGATGAGTCAACTGATACAGCTATGGCTTTTTCTTTATTGTGAATTCTTATTATAGAAGCATCTGATCCAGACTTTTGAGCAGTATCACACATAACCATTTGATCATACTGATTAGTAATCCATTTTTTATTTGAATGATTAGCAGAAGATAATATTTTTATTAATGCATCTTCTAGCTTAATTCTTTTTAAACTTTTAAAATCTATTTTTTCCTTATTTATTTTTTTTTTAGTCCATTTTCTATTATAAACTGGAGCTTTAGAGGCCAAAGCATTTATTGGTATTTCACCTTGAGTGACATTATTGTATTTAAGAACTAAGTTATTACTTTTTGTAGTTTTACCAATCACAACAAAATCAAGATCCCATTTTTTAAAGATTTCCCTAGCACTTTTTTCTTTTCCATCTTCAAGAATAATTAACATTCTTTCTTGGCTTTCAGATAACATCATTTCATAAGGAGTCATGTTATCTTCTCTGCAAGGCACTTTATCTAAGTTAAGTTCAATTCCTAATTCACCTTTCGAAGCCATTTCAACACTAGAGGATGTTAGTCCTGCTGCTCCCATATCTTGAATGGAAATAATTGAATTATCTTTCATAAGCTCCAAACAAGCTTCCATTAATAATTTTTCAGTAAAAGGATCACCGACTTGCACAGTTGGTTTTTTTTCCTCTGAGTTTTCATCAAATTCTGCAGACGCCATTGAAGCACCATGAATACCATCTCGTCCTGTTTTGGAACCAACATAAACAACTGATTTGTTAATACCTTTAGCCTTAGAATAAAATATTTTGTCTTTTTTAGCATGACCAACTGCCATTGCATTCACTAAAATGTTTTCATTGTAAGTGCTATTAAATTTTGTTTCACCAGCAACAGTCGGTATCCCGATACAATTTCCATAACCTCCAATACCAGAAACAACTCCATTTAATAAACTTTTAGTTTTTTTGTGCTCTGGTGAACCAAAATGTATAGAGTTTAAAAGAGCAATCGGTCTTGCGCCCATCGTAAATACATCTCTTAAGATACCCCCGACTCCGGTTGCCGCACCTTGATACGGTTCTATATATGAGGGATGATTGTGGCTTTCTATCTTAAAGATAATTGCATCATTATCTCCTATGTCAATTACACCAGCATTTTCACCTGGTCCCTGTATAACTTGTTTTCCTTTTGTGTGTAAATTTTTCAGATGTTTTCTAGAAGATTTGTAAGAGCAATGTTCATTCCACATTGCTGAAAAAATACCAAGCTCTAATAGATTAGGATCTCTATTTAAAAGTTTTTTTATGTTGGCATACTCGTCTGGCTTTAAACCATGTTTTTCTACAACTTGTTCTGTAATTTTCATAGTATCTAATTTTGTAAACTTGAAAATAAATTTATACCGTCTTTATTGGATATTAATTCATCTATCATTCTTTCAGGATGTGGCATCATACCTAAAATATTTTTTTTCGAATTAAATATTCCGGCAATATTTTCAATTGAACCATTAGGGTTAGACTCAGTGTCAACTTCTCCATTTTCATTACAGTATTTGAATGCTATTAAATCCTCATCATTAAGTTCTTTTAAGTGATCTTTATTCGTGAAGAAATTACCTTCGTTGTGAGCTATATTAATCTTCAGAATTTGGTCTTTTTTATATTTATTTGTAAATTTAGAATTGTTACAACTTACTTTTAAATTAACATCCTTATTAATAAAACGTAAATTTTTATTTCTTAAAAGAACTCCTTTTAGCAAACCCGTTTCTGTTAATATTTGAAATCCGTTACAAATTCCTAATATTAAACAACCTTCGTTAGCAGCTTTTATAACTTCATTAATTATTAATGATTTCCCTGCTATTGCACCAGATCTTAAATAATCTCCATAAGAAAAACCTCCGGGAACTACAATTAAATCCGATTTAGGCAATTTTGTTTCTTTGTGCCAAACCATTTGATTTTTAAATTGCATCTTCTCTAATGCAACCGCTATGTCTCTATCACAATTAGAACCAGGAAAAACAATTACAGAGGATTTCATTCAATTTTGTTTACTTTATAATCTTCTATAATCAAATTAGCTAAAAGTTTTTTACACATATCATCAACTTTTTTTTTAGCGTGGCTAAGATCTGTCTCATCTAATTCAATTTCAAAGTATTTACCTTGTCGTATAGTTTTTAAATTGCTCATCCCAAGGTTTTGTAGCGTATTTTTTACAACCTTTCCTTGTGGGTCTAACACATCTTTTTTCAATGTAACTGTGACTGAAAATTTCAATTTATTTTTTTTTGAATTTTATAGAAGTTGCTTTACCAAAATTAACTTCACTTATGTTAGTTTCCTCTGGCATTATACCCAGCCGTCTAGCAACTTCTTGATAAGCCTGAATAACATTACCAAGATCTTTTCTAAATCTATCTTTGTCTAATTTCTTTTCAGTTTTGGAGTCCCATAATCTACAAGTATCAGGACTAATCTCATCTGCTAATACTATCTCTTTTTCTTCAGTATCTTTATTCCAGGCTTTTCCATATTCAATTTTAAAGTCAACTAATTTTATTCCTATACCTCTAAATATACCTAACAATAAATCGTTAATTCTTAATGTCATTTTATCTATTTCTTTAATTTCTTTTTCAGAAGCCCATCCAAAAGAATAAATGTGATCTTTAGAAATAATTGGATCCTGTAATTCATCATTTTTATAACAATACTCTAACAAAGGTTTTTCTAGCACCGTTCCCTCTGGAATACCTAATCTTTTTGTTAAAGAACCAGTAGCTATATTCCTTACAATAAATTCAATTGGAAATATTTCTGCTTTTCTAATTAACTGTTCCCTCATATTTAATCTTTTTATGAAATGAGTTTTAATACCACATTGAGACAAATTAGTTAGAATGTATTCTGAGATTCTATTATTTAAAACTCCTTTGCCTTCAACTTTTGCTTTTTTAAGATTATTAAAAGCAGTCGCATCATCTTTAAAGTGTTGAATGACTAAGTTTTTATCATTAGTTTCATAAATGATTTTAGCTTTTCCTTCGTATAGTTTACTACCTTTGTTCATATTTATTTGTTTTTTAAACTTCTTTGAAAAATTATATTAATTTTCTTAGTATGGTAACTATAATTAAATAATTTTTTAAGCTTATTAACAGGTATTTTATTTATAATTTTTTTATCGTTTTTAACTATTTCATAAAACGATGTATTGCTATTCCAGGATAACATAGCATTTTTTTGAACAATTTTATAAGATTCTTCTCTTGTAAGCCCAGCGTTTGTTAATTCTAATAAGACTCGTTGAGAAAAAAAAATTCCATTAGTTAAATCTAAATTTTTTTTCATATTTTTTGGATAGATATTTAAATTCTTAATAAGATTATTTAATCTGTAAAGAGCAAAATCCAAGGTCACTGTTGTGTCAGGACCAATATTTCTTTCAACAGCTGAATGAGAAATATCTCTTTCATGCCATAGAGCTACATTTTCTAATGCAGGTATTACTGCAGATCTTATTAGTCTTGCTAACCCTGTCAAATTTTCACTCAGTATCGGATTCTTTTTATGAGGCATAGCTGAAGAACCTTTTTGTTTTTTTCCAAAAAATTCTTCTACTTCTAGAACTTCTGTTCTTTGGAGATGTCTAATTTCTGTTGCAAATCTTTCAATAGAACTTCCAATTATAGCAAGTGTTGAAAAAAATTGTGCATGTCTATCTCTAGGTATTATTTGAGTAGAGACAGGCTCTACATTTAGTTTTAATTTTTTTGCTACATAACTTTCTACTTTAGGGTCTACATTAGAAAAAGTTCCAACTGCACCAGAGATCGCACAAGTAGAAATTTCTTTAATTGAATTTTCTAATCTTTTTTTATTTCTTAAAAATTCTTGATAAAAAGATAACATTTTGAGACCAAAAGTAATCGGTTCAGCATGTATCCCGTGACTTCTTCCTATACATAAAGTAAATTTATGTTTAACAGCTTGCTTTTTTATAGATTTAAGAAGTTCATTTATATCTTTGACTAAAATTTCCCCAGATTGTTTTAATTGAAGATTAAAACATGTATCTAAAACATCAGAGGATGTCATCCCTTTGTGTAAATGTCTTGCTTCTTTACCAGCTTTTTCTGTAATAGATGTCAAAAAAGCAATTACATCATGTTTTACTTTATCTTCAATTTGTAAAATTCTTTTTACATTAATTTTTGCTTTAGGTTTAATCTTTTTAACGGTACCTTTAGGTATTACTTTTAATTTTTCCATCGCTTCTGCTGCAGCGAGTTCAATATCTAGCCAGATAGAATATTTATTATAATCTTCCCATATAGCTTTAATTTCTTTTCTTGAATATCGTTCAATCATATTAGTAGATTAACTAATTTTTTTGGATAAGGTAAAAATTTCGTATCCATCCTTTGTTATACCAACAGTATGTTCAAATTGTGCTGAAAGTGTTTTGTCTTTAGTAACCGCAGTCCAACCATCATTTAATACTTTTGTTTCATATTTACCAAGGTTAATCATAGGTTCTATAGTAAAAATCATACCAGCTTTTAACTTCTCACCAGTTCCTTTTTTTCCATAATGTAAAACATTAGGCTCTTTATGAAAAGTCTCACCTATACCATGACCACAAAAATCTTGAACTACAGAAAAACCATTTGCTTCTACGTGTTGTTGAATAGTGGAGCCTATATCACCTAAATGAACATCCTCTTTTAAAATCTTTATTGCATTCATCATAGCTTCATAAGTTGTTTTAACTAATTTTTTTGCTTTAATAGAAACATTTCCAACCTCAAACATCCTACTAGTATCTCCGTGCCAACCATTTTTAAAAGCTGTTACATCTACATTCAATATATCACCTTCCTCTAATATTTTTTCTGATGGAATTCCATGACATACTATGTGATTTACGGACGTACAACATGACTTTGGAAATCCTCTGTAATATAGAGGAGCAGAATAAGCACCGTGATCATTTATAAACTCATAACAGAGATCATCAATTTTATGAGTTGTTATTCCTGGTTTAATTAACTTTGCTACCTCATCAAGCGCTCCAGAAGCAATAGAACCAGCAACTCTAGTTTTTTCAAAAGACTCTTTCATTTCAGAATTCATTAAATATTAATTTTTATCTTTTTATTTATTTCTATTCTTTTTGAACTAAATTTACAATCATAGCAGAGAATATTTAATTTTTTTTTAACAGCCAATGATAATGTTTTTGAGTACTCAGGATCTATATCATTTGCGATACTAAATTTATCACAGTCTTCTCGTTGAACGATAAAAATTATATAAATTTTAAAACCTTTCTTTTTTGCATTTAATAATTCTTTGATATGCTTTGTTCCCCTAGATGTTATCGCATCAGGAAACTCAGCATTTTTTGGCTTTCTTTTTAAAGTAACATTTTTAACTTCCAAAAAGGCTTTAAAATTTTTTGTTGATAATAAAAAATCAAATCTTGTATTTTTACCAAATTTAACTTCTGACTTGATAGAAACATCTTTATCAAACTCCTTAATAATATTTTTATTTAATGCATCTAAAACTATTCTATTTGTTAAATGGGTGTTTACACCTACTTTTGAATTACCATCTTTAATAATTTGTAAAGTGAATTTTAATTTTCTCTTTGGATTATTAGATTTAGTCACCCAGACAGTATTACCTTTTTTTAAAAGTCCTTGCATTGACCCAGTATTTGGACAGTGAGCTGTAACTATTTTTCTATTAATTTGAACATCTACAAAAAAACGTTTATATCTTTTTATAAAAATACCAGGTATTAATTTATTTTCTAAGATCATATATAAATATCAATCTATGAAGAAAAAAAACCAAAAAGTAAATGCTGCAATTTTAATTATTGGTAATGAAATCCTTTCAGGAAGAACTCAGGATAAAAATGTGGCATTTATATCAAATTGGTTAAATGAAAAATGTGGAATATCCGTAAAAGAAGTAAGAATTATTCCAGATTTAGAAAAGATAATTATCAAGAATGTTTTAGTTTTATCAAAAAAATTTAACTATGTATTTACTACTGGGGGAATTGGTCCAACGCATGATGATATAACTGCTAAATCTATTTCTAAAGCTTTTAAAGTTAAATACGAATATCATAAAGAAGCTTTCAAGATTTTAGAAAATTATTATGGTAAATCAAAATTTAATGATGGCAGAAAAAAAATGGCTAAGATGCCTAGTGGATCCAAATTAATTTACAACCCTTCTAGTGCAGCCCCTGGTTTCATTTTTAAAAATGTACTTTCTTTACCTGGCGTGCCTTCAATTTTAAACTCAATGATCGAAAACTGTAAGATTTATTTGATTAAAGGATTAAAAGTACATAGCAAAACTTTAAATCTTTATACTGTTGAAAGTAATATTTCTCAAAGATTAAATCTTATTCAAAAAAAATATAAAAAATATGTTGATATAGGAAGCTATCCATTCTTTAGGCTAGGAAAAATAGGTGTCTCTATTGTAAGTAGATCAACGTCAAAATTGAAGTTACAAAGTGTAAATAAAGACTTAATCAAATTAGTTAAAATAAAAAAAATTCAAATATTAAAAATTTAAATTAGTTTGAAAACGTCATGCACGGTAATTGAGTTGATGTCCTTGGACTTATACATTATTTTACTATCTAAAATTTTAATTGAGTTAATTTTTGGAGCAAATTTTTCTGGGTCTGTTGGTCCAAACAAAACAATCATAGGGATATTAGCTAAGCCCATCATATGCATAATTCCGTTATCAACTGATATTCCTAAATTTAATCGAGAAGTTAATGCTGTGACAAGGGCAGGGCATGAAATATTTGAGTGATGTTCGGGAAATAAAGCGTTAGGCAATTTAGATTTAATTTCATTCACTAATTCGATTTCTTCTTTTTCAATAAAAAACACAGGTATCATACTTTTTTCATCAATTTTGGTAGCCAGGTCCATAAAATTATCAATAGACCAACTTTTTTTTCTATAAACATTTCCTTGTGTTAATGAAAATCCAATATAATTTTTATCAGGCAACAATCTCGTTGCCTCTAATTTGTACTTGTTTTCCAAATTATTTAAATTAAATCTTAATATTCTAATGTTTGTATTTAAAAAATTACTTAAATTTCTAAGATGTTCTCCAGACGAGTACTCTGCTTTTTTTGTGCAAAATTTAAAGCCATAAGTAGAAGAATAAAAATGATCATGAGGTATCTTGTTTAAAATTATTGTGTTTCTTAATTTAGATTGTAAATCGATAATTAAATCCATTTTTTCTAAATCTTGATTTATGTATCTTTTTTTAGCAAATAGAAAATGCCACCACCTAAAACCAAAATACTTTAAACCTAGGTCTAGCGTTTTAATATTAATGTTAAACTCTTTTAATTTACCTTGAAAATGATTTTCATGTGCCCCTAAATAAAAAAATTCTGAGGATTTAAAATGATTTTGAAGGCTCAAAATTAAATCAAATAACTGTATAGAGTCCCCTAGACCTCCACCTGAATTATAAAGTAGGATTTTTTTCATAAGATATTTATACTTTATAAGATTATTAAAATAATATAAATGACATTAACAATTTAATCTTATTCAAAATTAATTATGCCCAGGCTAGCAGAATCTTCTAAAAAGAGCCAAATTTTTTTGGTCTCCTTATCGTAAATCATATCTCTTATTCTTTCACCTATAACCACTCTAGACATGTTTTTAATTTTATTATTTTCTAATCTAAAGGGATAGATAGACGAGTCTTTAAGCGAAGAAACAATAAATTTATCTTTATCTATTTGTACAATTTCACTAATACCTATTGATGGTACAAAATATTTAATTGGCTCGATGAATCCATAATCAGAATGAGATTTGTGTAAGGGATATTTTAAGTATTTATCTTTATTTTTTAAACTATCTTTTCCTCCGTAATGCTCTCCATAAGAAGATATGGCCCATCCAAAATTTTTAATTTTAGATGAAGGCTCAGAGTTTAAATTAATTTCATCCCCTCCGTGAGGACCATGTTCAGTTGACAGGATTAAATTTTGTTCCTTATCATATAAAAGTCCTTGCGGATTTCGATGTCCAATTGAAATTATGTTGTAACTTCCATTATTAATATTAATTTTAATTATTTTACCTAAAGTTGTTTCTTTTGATTGTGCGTGACTTCTTAATCTAAAATCCCCAGTTGAAAAAATAATATTGTCATCATCAAACTTAAATACCTTACCTCCTGATTGATGGGCGTTAAATTCATTATCCTCGTTTCCAACTACTTTGACACAAACTTTTGGTTCAAAGAAATTGGTAAATTCTAAATTTTCTAAATTTAAATTTGCATAAATTATTGATGTATTCCAACAATTTTCTGATTGTTCATTAGTAAAAGATATAAAAATTTTATCATTTAAAACAAGAATATCTTTTACAGAAAACCAATTTCCCTTTTCTATTTCTTTTGGAGTTAAAAATTTTTCAATGTTATTTTTAATTTGTTTAAAAACAATTTTTTCATCAAAATTTTTATTTGCGTATCCTAAAATACCTGTTGCAGATACTAAGAATATTTTGTCTTTATGTATATCAACATAAGCACTTCCTGGAAAAAAATTATTTATTCCTCTAGCTAATTGATTAGTATTCTTAAAAAAATTTATAGATGTTTTTTGATCGAATAATTTGATTTTAACTTGATCGGTTGTTCTAATAATGTCAAAATTGATATCATTCATACTTTCTTTTATTCCTATTTCATGACTCAGGTTTTTCTTATTTATAAAAGATGTTTGATTCTCTATAATTTGATTTTTCTTTTTAATTTCATCTTTAAGAGCTGAGTATTTTTTATCTGTTTTGTATAAAGTTACAGAAACAGCAATAAATAAAACTGCAAGTAAAAGAGAGATTATTTTATTTCTCATAGAGTAAATGTTATATAGTATCTCTTGAAATTTTAGTAAAGTAGAGATAACAATAAAAAATTAGTGCCCTCGTGGTGAAATTGGTAGACACAAAGGACTTAAAAAGTATTCAAAACTAAGGTTCCACTAATAAACTCAACATTTTTTGATAAAATTGAACTAGTGTAGTTCTAGTGTAGTTGGTAGAATGACGAAATGTTTTACTACACTAGAGGTAGAACGATATAAGTTAGGTACACTATGTTAAAAAAGACTTTCTTAGAATAAAATTTAACGATGCCGGATTCTTTTAAAATTAAATCAGAAAAATTCATAAATATTTGGACAGAAAATCTTAAAAAAGAACCTGTTTCTGATTGGATATGTGAATTTAAATATTTTACAGATCCATCTGAGGGATTTGAAATCAATTATTACAACAAGAATGAAAATAAATTCGAAATGTTAGGTAAAAAAAAAAATGATTTGCTCTACACATTATATATAAAAAGAGAAGAGAAAAAAATTTCCATTAATGGTATTATAAAAAAATATGCTCCAGATGATCAATCAAAAAAAGCACTTTATGACTATCGAAATTTTGAAGACTTTGATGGACTGGGATTAACCTATAAAATTTCTGAGTTAAGAAAAGCATTTGAAGATTTGACGTATTATTTTACAACAAAATTGGAAGATGATCCTAAAGATCACTATTATTCATTTAAGAATAGACCTTGGACATATTAATTAACGAAAAAAAATATTTAAAACTAGTGTAGTTCTAGTGTAGTTATGATAAATAAAAAATTTGATTTTTGATGCTAAAAAAAGTAAGTAAACACAACTCATATAATGCCCTCGTGGTGAAATTGGT
>Ga0315315_10002889_pt1 | contig 15704 bp, 20 predicted proteins | sample M140m3416metaG_FD_203699 | JGI IMG/M metagenome (GOLD analysis project Ga0315315, IMG submission 203699) | Ammonia-oxidizing marine archaeal communities from Monterey Bay, California, United States - M1 40m 3416 | ecosystem: Environmental > Aquatic > Marine > Intertidal zone | place: USA...
AATGAAAGTATATAAAAATAGAAATGAACTCAGAGATGATATTATTTTTATCAAAAAAAATCTAATTGATAAAGAACGTAAAACACATTTAATTAATCTATTATTTAATCAATGGATGGATACATCCCCTGACTCCCCTTGGTATTCTTCAGGATTAGAAAAAAATGCTGTTAAGTCATTAATTAAAATTAGTGAAAAAGGTATTAGTAATGAATGGCAAGGTGAACATATTTTTTTTAAAGATCCACAAATATTATAATTTAGTAAGGATATTATTGATTTTTTCAAGTGATTCCTTTGAACGACGGACCTTCTTAATTAAATATTCACCCTCCACTTTATGACGTTTACGCCATTGAGAAACAGTACTCAATTTGACCCTACTATTATACCATCCTTGACCAAGCTGATTACCATAAGGATCAGTAAATCCAGGAGGAAGAGTGACTGAACAATCCAGGATGACACCAATATTTTCAATATGAGTATCAATCTTATTTTCATCCTTAATTTGAGGAGTTATTTTTGAAATAGATTTATCAATTGTATGGATATGATGAAGGTGAAACTTAAGAGAAGTTTTTGAATCATCCAAGTTTTTTTCATGGTATTCAATGATTGGTAGATACCTTTCTTTAATTACTCCCTTTGCTTTTGTAAATAGAAGTTTTTTTGCTTCTTTCGGTTTCCGAATAAACGGTTTCCCTTTCCTAAATTCTTGTTCGTAAAGAAAAGTCCAAACATCATTTGTATCAAAAATAGAAGACATTTCCTTTGAAAGCATTATTAGAGGGATAATCAAAATAAATGGTGGTAATCTCCATAGATCATTCTTTGTATTCCATTTCGTTAATTGATTTGAGGTTAACTTATTCTTCCAACACTTTATATATTGATTATGTGGATCCCATCTCCGTAGATTTTCCCAAGGCTCACTTTGAAGGATAACATCTAGTATCTTAAAGATACACTCTTGAGGAAGTTTGTCAAACATGATAGTTTTATAAATCCATCATTTTATAATTCAAATTTTATTTTAAACATTACTCTTTTCTTCTAGCTTCTCCACTTGTTCTTCTTCTGATTGATCTTCTTCTTCTTCTTGAATTGGTCTATGTTCTGAAATTTCAGATACACGTCGATATTCATTGCTACGTTTCCGTATTCTATTATCTCTTAATAATTTATATTCTTTATGTTTATCTTCTAAATACGATATATCATCATATTTATTATTATAGAGATGTTTTGTCATACAATTTGATATCTCAATACGATTATCAGATATTTTATCAAAATCTTCTTGGATCTTTTTAAAAAAATCATAAGGACTTATATTACGATATTCCGGGTGAATATTACCAATTCCCTCTATTTCGTTCTGTAGCTTCGCATAAGCCTTTGCACTTATTGTATATTGATTTGTATTCTCCTGAAATTTATAAAAATTCTGAATAGCGGCCGAAATCGCTGAAATAGTTGTAATCGTACTCAAAATTAACTGTTGGTTTTCTGAAACCTCTTCACCTTTACCCCAAGAAATAGTTGTAGCAATTGTTGAAGCTACAACAGTAATCATACCAAAAATACGATACAATGAATTATGAAAATCACTTGCCCTCTGATATCTTTTTTTATAAATTTTTGACATCTTATGTCTATTAATTAACGTATCATTCTCAAAATCTGTCCATAATTCATTCATAATATATATATATTATTTTTATACTAAAGGAACACAAGGTTGTGTAGCAATACCACACAAACCCGATGGTGTATCTTGAGTATTACGTAGGATACGTATATACCCATTCTCACCCCATGAAGGGCCCCAAGAATTTTTGACTAACCAATAATCTAATCCAGTATTATTATCATTACCATATCCAACAATCAATACACCGTGATCTAATTGATTACCACAATTGGGATCAGAATATACGCCGGATGAATAAAAACGAAAAGATTTTAAATTTGCCTGAATTGCAACAGAAACAGGTTGCTGAGCAACCGCCCTTTTTAATATTGTCTCATTATTAGGAAATATATTACCATATTTAGATATCGTGACAATAGGTTCACAATCCTTACATTGACCATCCATTGCTTCATATGGATAATCTTTTTCTGTACATATCCCATTATTGTCAATTACATATTGAAAACCATATTCCATAATACCGCCACCACAACCATGATTACCCTCATTAAAAGAACAATCAATTAATTGTTGTTCAGATATATTAAATAATTTACCAGTTTTAATAGCAACAACACCCTCAATACTACCGGTAGTACTAAACGCCCAACATCCTCCACAATTTCCTTGATCCTTTACATGAGTTACAACATTCTTTTGTCTCCAATCAACTGAATCTGGTACAATAATATCATTCGATAAATCATATACTTCTCTATCAAATAGAGTATTCTGATAAGTATCCAAGTCCCCAAAATTGAATGTATTCATATCAGTGAATTGATTCGTATCAAGGATATATGTATTATCCTTTTTATTAAAATCCTCAATATACTTAATGTTATCTTTAAAAATTTGAAACTTTTCATAAGAAAAACCTTTATCATAATTATTAATAAATCCATTGTATTTATCCATATAGGTACTATTTAAAGAAAGGGGGGCAGAGGTTACAGATTGAATCAAGGATAGAGCTGATGTAAGGATATTAAATAACTTCATTTTATTAATATCAATATAAAAATATATTTAAGTATTTTAAAATTGATTATATTAACTATGGTATCTCTTCCATATATAAATAAATCAAATAAATATATTAATTCATATGAGAGATATGGTATGGTGGAAATACCCCCTGAAAGTGTATGGTTAATTCACGATTTTATGAATCTATCAAAAAAAGATATGAAAATAATCTATAAAGAACTAAGAAAACCAAGTACAACTACATTATGCGATGATGATATTCATGAACTTATATTATGTTATCAGGTAAAAAAAGAAGAAGAAGAAGAAGAAATAAAAGAAAAAATAAAAGAAAAAAATAAAAATATTAAAATACCCTTCATGAAAAAACCTAGAAAAACAAGTGATTTCAATTGATTAATATATACTATATATTAATATGCCTGGTTATCGTCAACTGAAGACAAAGAAGAAAGGGAGAAGGAAGAAAAAGCGTCCTTATGCTTCTGTAAAGCTACGGACAAGTGCGTTAGGAAGGGCAAAAAGTGCCCCTACAAAAAGTAAAAGTAAAAGTAAATCGCGTTCAAGGAAGATAAGATCTACACCTTCCAAAAGTAGAAAAAGTAGGAGTAAAAGTGTATCAAGTCGTAGAAAAAGAGCATTGTCAAAAGCAAAAACATTATTCCCTCGGGTGATGGAAGATCCCGAAATTGAGATGAGATATTTGAAAGAAAAAAGAAAGGTAGATGATAGTATTTATACAGTCAATCCACGACAACTAACTGGTTTGAAAACATTAAGAGATAAAGAAAAAACAAAGATTGAAGATTTAGCAGGTATCCTTGAATACCAAGAAAATCCAGTAGGACCGGTTGAATTAGAAGATCTACCTCATATGCAAGGGAAACTAGATCTAATTGGAAAAGATGACCCTGATGCTATTTTAGGTCAATTAAAATGTAAGGATCGTGTGAATTATTGTTTTAAAACAAGTCCCGAACTATGGAAAAAATGTAGAGAGCCAAGTATTCATGACAGATATATATTGCCATGTAAGATGAGTACGGTCATTGATAAGAAGATTCGGGATATATGTGAAATTGATAATAAGCGTAGCCTTGAAAATGATCCATTTAACGAGATGATGGAAGAATTATCGGATGAGTTCCCCTGTTTAATGGAACAAAATATCGTTAGTTTTTTAAAACGTTATTTATCTTATGGTAATGAATATAAACCTCCTTTAGAATATCGTGTTTATTTCCGAGTGAAGAGAAATATGTTTTCAGAAATTTCTGATATTGATGAATTAGTTCAATTAGAAATGGAGACATGGGGGAAAATGTGGAGAGAAGATGAGTTTTTAGATGCTGTGAATAATTTTATTGGTGTCGAAAGGATGAAAGAAATTATTGAACGTTGGGGTTCAACCCCTCAGTATGAAAGAGGAGAAGAAGAAGCGGCTGAAGTATATCAACGGATGAAAAGGTACCAAAAAGAATATGTTGAAGGGAGTTTAACATGGTGGACAACGATGTTAGATTGTCCTCCCGTTATCCCTTTCGTACCGCTCGTCAGCCCCGCCTACGGGTTCGACAACCGTATTCTTCAGTTCTTATTCCAGATGGAAGATTCTTTCTTAGAAATTTTTGATGGAACTCAATTTGCAGAAAATAATTGGTTTGCCTATGGAGAAATGGACCCACAAGGTTGGATGCGGGCTGGGCTTACTTATATAGATACCTATGAAAAAGAACCAAAGATAAAAGAAGTCTTACGATGGTTAAAACACCGAAGGACAAGAGCAGACGAGGTATTAAAATTAATCAATATGAAAAATACATTTGTAAGACTTGGTTCATCACGGTTTCAAAGAAGTAGACTTATGCCCGATGTAGCAAGGATATCAGAAGTAGAGATGTATCGGTATTTTGAAGAATTTATCGATTTACTCAATTTTGCAACTATTGGAAGATTAAGTAGGCGAGAAGATGAAAAGTTAGTTGATATTGAACGCGAGTTTCGTAATGTTCAATACAAAAGACATATACAGGATAAAAAATAATATAATCTTAAAAGAATAATTTAATAATAAATCATTATTAATATAGAAAAACTAAATTTGACTTTCTATATATGGTTCCTTTTAAACACATATTACTATGTATTCATCAAAAGTGATTCAAAATATTGTATTCCCTCTTTCAAAGGGTTCAATCTATCCTTGTAGTCGTTATTTTTGTCGTTGTATTGAATACCTTAATTTTGAAAAGAAAAAAGATGTCTCTTATTATAAGAATTGTATGATTAATGATTCTAAAAATGATGAAAAACGAAATCATCCAATCTATTCATTTGAAATAAATAGACATAAGTTCTATATTAATAAATAATCATTTGAGTCTCTCCGTCTTCATTTAAAAGGATACAATAAGGAATATCATTCTTTTTAAATTCCTCTTTTATTAGTTCAATGTAATTAATACTTATATCCTTTAACAGTCTATTTATGATATTTATTTTTTTTTTTAATGGTGGATCAATTATCTCCATATCATTATTACGATATTTAATGAAGTTTGGAAGAGATAATGCTTCTATGATAACCTTTTGATTCCAACGACGGTCCTGTATTAAAGATTCGGAAGAAGCTTCATTCCATCGATAATGTATTTTGTCAATTTGAAACATATCTAATACCGATTGATCTAGTTCTTTATTATAAAGATCATCTTGACTCATTGTTGATGAATTATTAATATATGTCTTTTCTGATAATAATGATGGATATATATCTACATCCCCTGTTTTTAAAGAAAAAATATTATAATTATATAATTGTTCAGTTTGTATGCCATTAATGAGATGATATAATAATGTTTCATTTTTTTCAACTATTTCTTTCTTTTCATAAATAACCTTAATTAAGTCATTATTTCCATTTAATAATTTGGATAGAATCAAAAAGATAATAACTTTTGATGACATTATTACTATAAATGTTTTTTTATCATTAATTATTCGTAAATTGTAAAATTTGATAGTTAAATTCACTCATAAATAACACATAAATAACACATAAATAACACATAATTAAAATGGAAGAAATCACTGTTCTTGTGCAAAAAGATGGAGAAGATTCATCCGGCCCATGGTCTCCACGTCCCGGAAGAGATAGTCTAAATGATAATCATATAGAACAACCTTCCTCAAAAAATGAAAATAAAAAAATTAAGGTTTGTTGTAAAATAGTAATGTATATTATCTTTGTAATCTTAGTTTTAATAATTGCTTTATCTATTTGCTTTTCTGAAGGATATTTAGGTGTTAAATTATTTGAAAAGATTGATGGGAAAGAAATAACAGCAAGGGCATGGCCCCATATAACATATACAAGGCCTATGAGTTGTAGTGATTATTATAATCCAAAAAATGGAGATTATGGTTGTTGTTCTGTTTCAGACCATAGGGGTACTTATAATATTTCTTGGATGAGAATTTTAAAAGATGATATTAATGGTACAAATTGTCCTTCTTACGAAAAACTAATCAATAAATATATATTGTATATTAATGAATTCTTTGAACCATTAAATTGTACTTTAAAAGAATGTTGTAAAGTAAATTATGCCATTGACAATTCAATCCGAAGAAATCATACACTTCCACAAAACCGTATGGATCCTCGGTATGAAATAGAAGTTCCGGTAAATTCAAATCACGATAATTGTAATATTCATAGATTTATTGGGGCATATGAAATGTATTATGAAAATCCTAAAATAGGTTATGGTTTCCTTATTATAATATTTCTAATAATTATATTATGGTGTTTGGAAATTAATAAATAAAATACCACGTTAAATTATTTAAAAAAATAACTACACATAGTATTGTAGTAGTGTGGAAAATAAATATGACATCGTGTCCGAGTGGTTAAGGAGATAGACTTGAAATCTATTGGGCTCTGCCCTCGCAGGTTCAAGTCCTGCCGGTGTCGTTAATGAGTTCTTTTAAATTAATTGAACTCTTTCATTAAATAAAACAAAATTTGAAACCTACAAATAAGTAAGGTATTGGGTAAGTAAAGGTAGTGTACCCAAGTTTGGTCAACGGGGCGCGACTCAAGATCGTGTGCTTTATGCTTCGTGGGTTCAAATCCCACTGCTACCACGCCCATCTAGCTCAGTTGGTAGAGCGCAGGACTTTTAATCCTGTGGTCGTGGGTTCAAGCCCCACGGTGGGCACGAGTTTAGTTGACTCATAATCAACTCGGAAGAAATGGTATCTTTCGTCATAGTTTATCCGTGTAGCTCAGTTGGTTAGAGCGTTGGTCTTATGAACCAAAAGTCGTGGGTTCAAGTCCCTCCATGGATAAAGTGTTTATTCCTAAAAGACTGGTACTTTCTCAATAAACTCCCAGACTTTACTATATTAAACACACCGCCTACCTAGCTCAGTTGGTAGAGCGCAGGACTTTTAATCCTGTGGTCGTGGGTTCAAGTCCCACGGTAGGCACGAGTTTAGTTGACTCAATCAACTCGGAAGAAAAAGTATCTTTCGTTACAGTTTAAGGTAACGTACCCAAGCCTGGTCAACGGGGCTCGACTTAAGATCGCGTGCTTTACGCTTCGTGGGTTCAAATCCCACCGTTACCACCATTCCTCTATAGCTCAGTTGGCAGAGCGCTCGGCTGTTAACCGATAGGTCGCTGGTTCGAACCCAGCTGGAGGAGCGAGATTAGTTGACTTAATCAACTCGGGAGAAAAAGTATCTCTCGTCATAGACTAGCAAGGATACCCAAGCCTGGTCAACGGGGCACGACTTAAGATCGTGTGCGTAAGCTTCGCGGGTTCAAATCCCGCTTCTTGCACTCGGTCCGTGTGGCGCAACTGGATAGCGCGTCAGACTTCTAATCTGAAGGTTGCGGGTTCGAATCCCGTCATGGATAGTGGTGGTTCTGTAGTATAATCGGTTAGTACACTGGACTTTGAATCCAATGATCCGGGTTCAATTCCCGGCAGAACCTTTTTTTTTATTTCTTTTCAATTCTTTTCATTTCTATAAGTAAAATTTGAAAGTTAATTTATCTATCTTTATTGTGTTGGTTAAGGATGGTTCCGGATGAGAATCTTGGCCGACACACCTAAAAGGGTATTCCTTATGAAGGATAGTTACCCAAATAGGGGATATCCTTTTAGGTTATTGTCATTATGCCCGAGTGGTTAAGGGGGGGCCGGTATAGGTCCTTGGTCATTTGATGGGGGAATCTTGTATCCTTCTGTGTGAAGAGTTAAAATGTTGTTCATCTGGGTTGGCCGCCAGGTGTTCAGCACGGAGGCTCCAAGCACATTAGGAAATTGTATAGTTTTCAGTTATCCGGCCCGTGCCGGAGGTACCGAACAAAGGAGGGAAAGCTGAATGATACATATTGTTCTATAAATCGCCTTTAGAATCTGAGTGCACCTTTATCGATGTTAAACTAACTTCGTGGGTTCGAATCCCACTGATGACACAATACTCTTGTGAGTTTTTTTTTTATTTTTTTTATCCCTCTATTTTAAATGGATAATGAATCACCATTACAGTATTTAGATATAGATGTTACAAGATACATTTATGAAAAATATTTCCCTACAAAATTAGCAAAATATTTCAAAGATTTAGTAATTCAGCAATTGAAAGAACATCTGAATAACTATTTAACGGATTATAACTTCATTAATATTTATGAAAGAAAAAATAGAATACCAATTCACCGAAATAAACAAGTTCTTTATTCATTCAATAATTATTTAGTTGATCATATAAAAATTAAAAAGAAAAGAAAAGACCCATATAGAGTTATAACGGGTGGCTATAGAAGAGCACGTAAATATCGTAGAGAAGCCCATAAGAAAAAATTATAGGATATATTATTTTTAAAATTTGATTTGATTTTAAAGGATATTATAACAACAATAAAGACTAAAAGAAATGGGTGGTCTTCAAGAACCGTGTGGTTATTGCAAAAAAGAAGAAATTATAGTTCATAATCTTTTCTCTATATCAGCCTTATCATGTATCCTAATGGCAATATTCGCCGTTTCCTCTTTTGTAAAAGAAAAATGTTTAAAGAAAAAATACCCAAAATTTTTCAAGATTACTCTTTGTATCGACTTTCTATTCTTTATAATTATATTACTAATATATATTTATGATAGAAATAAGAGATATATCGTATGTGAAGAATTCCATAATTGCCACGGTGGAGAGAATAATACCCTTTTCGCCGAATCATATTTGTTTAGTACTAAAGATAGTTCATGTATGGGGCTTTCTCCTTTGATTTATTCATTTAGTGTAAGGAATAATGGTGACGAACTATGTGAAAATACTCCATATGGTTGCTGTTATATTTCGTCCCAATGTGATAGTTGTATGAAAGATACGACTCCGTGGACATATACTGAATATATAAATTTCCAGAATACTTATAGGGAAAGGGGAATAGAACATTTCTCTTCAATTAATACAAACATCGTAATGGATGATAAAAATGGAACAAATTGTCCACAAATGAAAGATGTAATTATCGATTATCTTACATTAGAAAAAGAATCAAATAATAATTATTTTATCATTGTTTATTTCATTTATGTAATTGTAAATGTAATACAATTTATTTATCTATATTTTAATCCTGAAAAATTTAATATGCAATATGGAAAAATGGATAATGAACAAGATGGACAAAAATTAAGGGCATCGGCTTAACTATTTCTCATAAATCTTATTTGACTTATTTTTTTTAAGATAATTTGTAACTAATAAAGAAAATCCTCCACCAGAATTAGCAAAAAATTTACTATGGGACATATAATAAAAATCCTTGTCTGGATTTTTAGTCAGTATAACCTCAACAGGATAATACTTCTCAAATAAATGTACAATTTGATTTAAACGTTCATTTGACTCTTTAACATAAACATTAATATGTAAACCGGTAACAATATCAATCTTTTTTATCTTTTTATTTTTTCTTACCTTTCGTAATAGACTTTCATAATATTTCATACCATATGAATATTCATCTCCATAATCTTTAGCGACTGTATCTCCCAATCTTAAATGAATTACTAACGCAGATTTATCAGGTTTCTTGTATTTAAACGTACTAAATATATCCTTAATCGTTTTATAATCTTCGATCTTAAAACTATTTGGATATCCTACCTTTTTAACATATTGTGAAGCAATTGAATTGGGGAAGTTTTTATTCAGATTTTTGATATAGCTTGAATTAATATCATTCGGATCAGTCCAAACACCTTTGTGTCCTTGACACCAATCCTCATCAACATCAAAATCTATATTTTCACAAGTATGCGAAATATTTGGATTATTTTTATGAAGGCATACATCATCCCAACAAGCGAAATATCCAAATAAAACATCACCTAAACGGTAATTATCCCATTTTAAACCATTAAATAAATCGTAATTTATATACTTATTTACTTCTTTCTTTGAACTATCCTTGCGTTTAACTCTTCGTTGAGTGCTTAATCGTTGAGTCTTTCTTTTTGTTCTTCTTTTTGTTCTTCTTTTTGTGCGCCTCGTATTATTCCTCCTTTTCATCTAATATAATATAATATAATATAATATAATTAATGAATAATAATAAAGGATATAGATATGATAAGTTTATAATATTTTTAAAACATTCTTACTTTAAAAGATCATGTCTTACTCCATTCAAAAATAAATTAATTAATCATTTAGAAGAGAGTGGTGTATGTATTAAACCATTTTTTAGTAGCAATTTTACAAGAAATATAAGTAAATGTAATTTCTGTCAATCAAAATTAAGAGGAATGCATAGAAACTCAATAATGAATGACTTTACTTGGGATGATAATGAAATCCCAGAAGTCAATGTCCTCTATATATGGTTGACTGAAAAGAAATATTACAGTGATAAAATATATCCTGAACAAAAATCAAAATTAGAAAGAGATATTCTATTAATTGTATCCGGTCTATTAGGAGCAAGTTCAGTTGACTGCGAAGTTACTCTCCACAAAAATGATATTTCAATCATTAATGGACAATTAGGAAGTAGTACTGGTGTCATTGAACAAGAATATAAAGTTAAAAATGAAGAAGTAGATGATCTAAAATTAAATGAAGAATATGATAACACAGGAGCAGGATTACTGATTAAATCTCCAGAATTCTCAGATTTCAAAAAAGAATTAGATAAAAAATTAAAACAAATTGATAAATATACAAAAAAAGGTTTCTATGTTTACTATAATAATAGCCCAGAACTACTATTATTCACCTATAAAAGATCAAGATTAAAATTAAAAAATTATAAATACCAAATTAAACAAGAAAAAATATTAGAAAAAAGTATTCAAATAAGAAATGTATTATATAATGCTAGACTATGTGGTCAAATAAAAACATCACAATCTACAATAAAAATATATACATATATAATCAAATTCTTTCCACTAGAAGAATTAGTACAAAACTATAACAATAAATTCAAAATCAATTATGATATCAAAAAAATGAAAGAAGATAAATTCTATCGTCTAAGAGCAGATTATGAAGAAGAAAATGTTAAAATGTTAATTAAGAACCCAGAATGGGTTGGAAATGTTCAACCTATCTATAATGAATGTCTAAAATATGCAGAAAAACATAACTGTAAAGATAATCTAGATGAATGGATACGTACAAATATCGCAGGTTCATTTCATTCCGCGTGTCATCTATTTAAAAATAAAAAAGATGTCAATAAATGGTTTAAAGCAAATCTAAATATCGAAATAAATATAGGAATAGATTCTGACTCTGAGTCTGAAACAGAAACAGAACCAGAAGCAGAAACAGAACCTGAACTTGAACCAGGGCCTCGATATTCTCTATTTAGTTACATGTATCCAATAAACAACTAACATAGTTTACTTTATAATAAGTAAAACTATTATATAAATTTGAATTTTTGATTGGTACTTATTATTAAAACCATAAGGCTTAATTATGAAGTATTGGCATATCAATTCCCATACAAGTGGGAATAGAAACCATATGATAAGGAGAAAGTATTGCTATATAGGACTAGGTAATGATGTAAACGACTATAATCAACGGATTTTAATAAATAAACATACAACCCCTCATCAATTTTATAAGTTTCGCAAAGAAGCAAGTTCAGGTGATATAATATTACTCTATCAAAATAAAAAAGGATATGTTGCATATGGTAAATTCACTGGTGTAATTAATGAACCTATACTAGAGAGTGATAAAGCACCCGATTGGAATAAGACAGAAATACAAAAACATATTCAAGTAGAATCGTGGAATTATATTAACCCTTCTACAAAATATTTTAACAGAAAAACTTTAGTTGAAATAAAAAAAGATACAGTAAATATATTCACCTCGATCCTCAATACCTCAGTGGACGTCGACACCTACACGACCACTCTGGCGCCGGCCATCGCCTGCGTCCAGGTTCGCTCTCACTCCCCACCCCCTCGCTCTAAACCACCGGAGAAGATCTTCAGACCGCATACTATTGTCAACATCTAAATACCAATATGATAAAAAATACAAAATAAATTACAATAAATATGGTTTTACATCTTTTTTCCCATTTTAGCATAATTCTTCTTAAAAACTGGACCTTTCCGCCCAGTTTTTACTTTTTCTTTTTTTGCATAATCCCAATTATCCTTAACATTTTTCTTATAATCTTCAAAAAATGCTGAGTCTTTAGGCATTGTATTATTTGATTTTCCACAAGTTTTCTTATTGTGTCCGTGAACCCCGCAAATTGAACAAGGCATTTTAAATTAGTTTATAAAAATTCATTATTAGAAATTCAAATTTATAAACCCCAAGGCGAAGCAAGATCCGCATCGATATTAGGACGTCTTCCAGGAACCCATGAACCACTCCCAGGCTCGCCGGGAGCAATTAAAGAAGCCTGTGCTAGAGCGTTGGAGCGTTCTTCTTCGAGAGCTTGTTCCCTTGAATATGCATCAAAATGAGCAGGATAAAATGATCTACTAACGGGTCCAGGATGTAATAATTCAGGATCTAAATAAGGATTCCTTTTTTTCTTTTCACTCTGTTTTTTTCTTATTTTTTCAATTTTTTTATTTCTTTTAGATTCAAGTTTCTCCATTCTATCTAATTCACTTTCAACTTTACCTGATTTTTCTTTTTTAGATTTCGTTTTAGATTTCTTTTTAGATTTCGTTTTTGTACCTCCAATTTTCAATCTTAGTTGTGATTTACCTGATTTTTTCTTTTTACTTTTTTTTGCGACATTCATCTTCTTTCTAGATACTCTACTTTTCTTATTTGTTCTTCTTGTTTTGGATGTTCGTCTTTTAAGTTTAGCCATATATTATAACATAGATTATAATCATATAATTAAAATTTGATTAATAATAAATAATAATAACAAAACAGATAATGAAAAAGTGTGAATGTTATCAAATTGATTGGTCCGGAAAAAATGGAAAATATATTCATATCTCATCAGGTGAAATATATGATCACCAAAAACACGGAGCACTTGACTGTCAAAGAAAAGTTAAAGAAGGATTATTCAATTATGGAGAATATTTTAATTACTGTAAGTTCATTCCAGGAGATCCTAAATCAAACTTTCCAAGCGCGACTGAGAAAATAGAAATAAAAAAGGAAATACCATTAATTAAAGAAGGTATTCCGCCAATCTCAAAAAGACTTTTTAAATAATATCCAAATTCCTCTTCCGTTGTTCAACCATAATACGCCTTCTTTCCTCTTTTTTTACTTCATTACGAGATGTATAAAAGATTAATAACTGACATACTACAAGACATAATGTAAATGCTCCAAAAATAGCCACAACCACTCCCAATACATTATCATCAACCCATGGAACCATTGATTCATCAACAGAAACCTTTAAAGATTCAATATCTTGTGAAAGTCCACGAATATCATTACGATGATATATAATTTGTGATTCACTATTATCAACAACCTGTTTCATATCTTCAATCATTAAACGCACTTCGTCCATTGCTAATAAAGCCTCTCCAACTGAGTTTGCAGCGGATTGAGCTGATTGAGAAGCATCTTGACTTGCTTGTATTATTTGTGCCACACAAGCAGTCCCACATTGATAAGCACTATTCATTTTATTCCTATCTTTTTAATGTGAAACAATTAAATGTATCAAATTTAGATTAAGTTGGAGATAAAATGGATATATAATATTTAAAAAAAAAACAACATAAATATTTATTATGGATATTGTAAATTACGTTAAGACTGAAAATGGAAAAAGAATTATTTGTTTTCAGGGTGACAGACAATCATTTCGATGTCGTCAAAGAAGTAAAAGTAGTGGTTTAAAATGTTCACCATTACGTTTCGTAAGTTTTAAAGAAATGAAAAAAGAAATGAAAAAAATAAATCAAAAAGTAACGGGTCCATATGTATTCTATACATTGTCAAGACTATAACTTAGTCCTCTTTTTAGTTCTCTTCTTTTTAGTTCTCTTCTTTTTAGTTCTCTTCTTTTTAGTCCTCTTCTTTTTAGTTCTCTTCTTTTTAGTTCTCTTTTTTTTAGTCCTTTTCTTTTTTCCTCCCGTTTTTGATCTTGCTTCAATCGCGTCTTCGTAATCATCACTATCATCCAGTTCAATTGCGTCTTCGTAATCATCACTATCATCCAGTTCAATTGCGTCTTCGTAATCATCACTATCATCCAGTTCAATTGCGTCTTCAAATATCATTGGATTACCAGTCTCATCTACTTCTAAAACTTTATTTTCTTTTGTATTATATCCAATTAAATAATGAAATTTTTTTACCCAATTACCATAAAAAAAATCCTTAAATGTCTTACTACTTTTAGAAACGTTACCACTATAAAGTTCGTTAGACTGAGCATCTAAAATATATGGATTCCCTTTCATATCTCTAAATAAGACTACACAATGTGAAGTATTACCTGCTCTTGTAATACCACCAATTACTCCATAACCTTTTTTAATAAATTTAAAAAGGTTATATATTATATTAATCACTTCCTGTTTACTTTTATTACTAAAATCAGCTTCTTCCATTCCAAAGTAATAATGATCAGAATAATCCCCATATTGTTTTTTAAAGAGATTAACCATATCCCGGGTATTCATTCCAATATCTCCAAAATTATCTAATAATATATTGAATTCATCATCATTTATCAAATCCAAAAAACGAAATGTACAAGGACAACAATCCATATTATTCCTATGAGGGGATCCTAACTCAATTACTTTGTCAAAATCAATCTTCTTTTGAAACCCCCCTTTTAATACCATAATATATATTATATTATTATTTTACATTATTGTACAACAGATATATACAACTTTTTTTTTATCTTCATCATCTGATTTCTCTTTTTTATTACTTTTTATTTCTCTTTTGTTTGGATCATCGCTCATAATTTCATTCTGCCCATGATTATAGTTTAAAAAGAAAGTGAATATATTATTCAAATTTTATGGAGAAAAAAAGATTAACTTGGGATGAATATTTCTCAAAAATTGTTATGACAACTTCTGAAAGATCCCCCTGTGAAAGACTACAAGTTGGTTGTTTATTAGTTAAAGATAATAGAATCGTAAGTCAAGGTTATAATGGATTCTTACCTGGGTGTCCCCATGAATCAATAATACGTAATAACCATGAACAAGCAACATTGCACGCTGAACAAAATGCTTTGATCGATTGTGCAAAAAGAGGCGTTAGTTGTGAAGGATGTTTAGCATATATAACACATTATCCGTGTATTATATGTACTAGACTATTACTAGCAGCAGGAATAAAAGAAATTAAATATTTAAGTGATTATAAAAATGATGAATTAGTAATGAAATTTACAAAACAATGTAATGTAGATATAACAAAATTATAAATATCTTGAAAAACATTCAACAATTAATGGTAAACTATCATTAATATTCTCTCTATAAAACTTCGT
>Ga0315315_10002891_pt1 | contig 15700 bp, 15 predicted proteins | sample M140m3416metaG_FD_203699 | JGI IMG/M metagenome (GOLD analysis project Ga0315315, IMG submission 203699) | Ammonia-oxidizing marine archaeal communities from Monterey Bay, California, United States - M1 40m 3416 | ecosystem: Environmental > Aquatic > Marine > Intertidal zone | place: USA...
GTACCTCGTCACCTTCATTAACCTTTAGGTAGTCACCGAGGATGATGACACCAACAGAGTTTTCTTCGAGATTAAATGCTAGCCCTGTGACACCACCAGGGAACTCGACCATCTCGCCTGCCATGACGCCAGACAGGCCCCAGACGCGAGCAATTCCATCACCGACTTCCAGCACTTGTCCGACTTCTCGAACATCAATGCCAGACTGGTAGCGGTCAATTTCCTCACGCAGAACCGAGGCGATCTCGTCGGTGTTGAATTTCATTGATACTCCTCTGTTTCAGTCGATCCGCGAGCGACACTAAGCTCGTGGATACGGAATGGTCGTAAACGGTGTCTTCGATCCGAACGACGAGGCCGCCGAGCAGATCAGGGTTGACAGAAAAATGAGCGGTTAGTGACTCCCCGAGTGATCCTTCGACTGACTTGAGGATTGCAGTCTGTTCATCGGGGGTAATTGAATGCGCGGTTGTCAGGACAGCCTCTCGCTTGCCTGCCCGCTGGTCTAATTCACGGCGAAGGGCTACTACCAGTTCTGTCAGCAACCCAAGACGTCCGTGGTCGGCAAGTACAAGTAATGCATTGAGTGTGATAGGCAATACTTTGTTCGAAAAAGTAGTGCGTACAAGCGCGCTTTTATCTGATGTGGATATGCGAGGTGATTCAAAAACACTTGCAATATTATCCACACGAGGAAGTACATCCTCGACAATTTGCGTAAATTCTTCGAGAACTTCAGCTTGGCACTGGTGTCGATCAGCGGCGTCGACAATAGCCTGTGCATAAACCTTAGCGAGTCGCGCAGCCCCAATGTCACGGGGGGCGTCGAGAGACGAAGAACGTTTTGGATCCTCTGTTGTCATACGATTATTGTGGTATCAGACCTAGTTAGCACTCGGCGATGTTGAAAGACCCGCGATAGACTCACGTACAAGACGGCTTTGATCTTCAGTCGTAATTTTTTCTTGAATGAATTTTCCAGCCACACCAACAGCAAGCTCTCCGGCTTTTTCAGCAAGCTGGGCAATGGCGTCGTCTCGGGCCAGTTCAATTTCTCTTTTGGCTCGTTGCTTTTCCTCATCCGCTGCTTTTCGCGCTTCGGATACAATTGACTGCCTTGTGGTTTCAGCGTCTCGCCTTGCTTCGTCAAGCATGCCCTTAACTTCTTCTGCGGCTTCGGCAAGACGCCGCTCATAAGACGAAAGTTGTTTTTTTGCGTCGTCGTGGGCATTTTGCGTAGCAGCAACCATCTCGGCGATACTTTGTTCGCGGGCATCAAGCCCGTTCATAATTGGCTTCCAGGCCACTGCCGTCAGCAAAAACATGAGCAGAAGAAACACGGCGAATGACCAAATGGCCAAGTCCCCCCTGATTTCGGCAGGACTTTCAAAATCATCTCGGTCGACGCCCGGAGGTGGGTTTGCACCAATTTCTGAGTGAACCTCACCATGGCCGTGATGTTCGGTAGTCGCGTGCCCGTCTTCTGATCCTCTCGCAGAGGGTATTCCGAACGACACTATGAGCATCGCAAGGAGGGTGACAGTGAAAGGACGACAGCACTGCTGAATACTCAAGACAGTCGGCCTTGATAAAAAGCCAAGCAGCTTCTTCTTGGAAGGTGCATCGGTAGATTGTGGTGGTCCAGTTAGAATGCTCACTGGTTTGACAGCATGCCTTACGGTCATGATGGAGTTCCTACCGGGGGTGTTACTTCGAACGGTTAAGTAAGGTCAATTGAATGTTGTTGCCAGTTGCCAGAGATGGGCAAGGTCGTCACCCATCTCTGGCATCCAACGAGTTCTGTGGCTGTCTTTCTCAAAATTACTGGCGTCATGTTATGCCACCAAAGGGATAAAACCTGGAGACTTCATGAAACTGATCTTTTGAAGTTCAGCAGTGAATTACTAATTTCTACTTTCCCGAGCAAATGAAAAGCGCGTAAAAAGTAAATCCTTCAATAAGAGCAGCAGCAATAATCATGGCAGTTTGAATATTGCCTGATACCTCAGGTTGACGTGCCATGCTCTCATATGCTGATGCGGCAAGTTTACTAATGCCCATTGCAGCACCAATAACTACAAGACCGACACCAAAAGCAGCGGAGAGATCAATAAGTGCTCTACCACCAGTTGCTTCTTGAGCACTGGCGACATCAGCACAGAGTAGCGTGAGCAGAACGACGGCGAGTGTGCTGGCCGATCGGGCCGAGAAAAACGAGCGAAGCATCACGGGCTGGAACTCCTTGAAAGCGTGAGTCTGGAAACAGTTGTCTCCGGACGGGATAAAATGAGATCGGTTTGGTGAATTTGGGCGAAACGTAGACAGTCTGTGACCCGCATCCTTGAACACATGTTCTAAGCAAATTTGAAAGGTTTTGAAGGGTCCTGAAAATTTTTTTTTAGTGATTGGTGTTATTAGTGGTGGTGAACCGCTGCACCGATGAAAAGCGCGGATAAAAACGTGAAAATATAGGCCTGCAGGAAAGCAACGAACAGTTCCAGAACACTAAAAAGTGTGGCACTGACAACACTAATAACGGTGACGGTCATCCAGGTGCCAGTCGAAGCAGAGGCAGCCGCCGTAATAAGACCCATAATTCCGAGAAGTACGAGATGGCCTGCCACCATGTTTGCAAGTAACCGAACGGCAAGAATGAGGTGTTTGATGCACAAACCAAGCATTTCAATCAAGAAAAGACCACATGAAATAATGATTTTCAGCGGCAGAAGGTATGTCGGCATGTCAATAGGCGGGACTTGGTTTAAGAAAAAGCCGAAAACGCCAAATTGCTTCATGCCGGACAACATTCCGGTCACAAAAGTTGCTGCAGCCAAGGCTATTGTGACCGAAAAAGACGCCGTAGGCGAGCCTGCCCAAGGCACCATGCCGAGAAGATTGCACCCAAGAACGAAAAAGAAGAGAGTCCACAGCATTGGGACAAAACTATCCCCTCTGTGTAAAGGACTCGCTTGATCGTCATTGCCATGTCCAGGCGGGTCGTCGATCGCGGGCCTTGCGATCTGGTCGCGTATAAAAACAAGAAAGGCTTCAAAGAGATTAGCAAATCGCCCTTTTGGGTGATCTCCTGTCGACAATTGCTTCGCAACCCGTGTGAAGAGCAGCACCATGATAGAGGCTACTACGAGCTCTAGTATCATATACTTTGAGATCGCAAATCCAGATTTCGGCGTATAAAGGCTATGAAGTTCAGCAAATGGTTGCGGAATCATGACCTTGCCATCAAGGGCTCGATTGAATTCATTGACGTCTGTGACGTCGGGGTGTCCATTCGTTAAAAATGACGGAACCTCACTCAGTGACTTCCAGTCGTATCGCCAAAGACCCTTCGGTACTTCGAAAAAATAGGCATCTTTGAGATGGTATATGGGATTCGATGACATCGGATAACACTAGTTTTTTTGGGATAATAAGGTGTTTTACGTCTTTGCGGCTTTGTCGTCTAGGCTGTGCGGGTTGTAAGTAGTTTTACCATAGCCAGCCATGTGGAGAAGGATATCAAGCAAAAGCAAAACTAGGTAGGAGGCAACAAGAGTTTCTTCAACTAAATTTTTCAGAGCCATCTCTAAAAGCCCTTTCCTAGAAGATATCTGGAGGAAAACAAGCACAATTAGAGGCATTACTAGGCGGGTAAAGTTTGCAGCGAGGGCAGCGGCAATGCCCAAAGCCGGCTGAGTTGAGGCTATCGTTTTCGACCAGCACGTGATGTACCAGGAAAAATATCCACCACTGAGCGAAATCAGACTCACAATTCCAACAGCCGCTGCTTGATATTCAGGGCTTAAACTTGGTGTATTCCGCCATAGCATCACACCGGCAGTGATAGCCTGACCAAGAGTGAGAACGATCAGGGCAACGACCAAAGACTTTTTCAGGGATGTGCAGGACGTTGGCATAGAGTGTTTTTATCACAGCTTCTTCTGCTGACGCGTGGCAGCAACGCGGATGAGGGCCGCGAGACCCGCAAGAAATCCAAGAATAAAGCCAGTTGGCTCACAGACAGTGGTGTTGAGTCGATGATCAATCCAGCTACCAAGAATCCCGGGTAGCACCATAGTCAAGCCTATTGCCGTAATGCGTCCGACCCACACAAAGGCCTCACCCATAAAAGGCGTTTGTGATCTCACCATTTGGACGGCTCCAGTATTTTTGACATAGTGTGATGCGCCTGTCGATATATATTGCGTTCCCAAATAAATAAAGACGCCTAGCCTGCCTACGATGACTCCTCATGTCGTCCAAGCAGGAAATACGTTTGCTGCATCCCCTTGCCTTTTACATTCATTTCACCACGATCCGTGAAACGGTAACGATCTTGCAGGAGTGCATATGTTCCTTGGGATACGTGAACTCGAGATGGCTCACCATGAGATTCCATGCGGCTTGCCGTATTTACGGTATCACCCCACAAGTCGTAAGAAAATTTATGTTTCCCGATAACTCCCGCAACGACGGGGCCGGAATGTATGCCGATGCGAACCTCCATGGACAACCCTCTGTTACGCATGACACCACGAAACGCCTCGAGCATGCCCAGTCCCATGCCGGCGACTGCCTCTGCGTGGTCTTCACGAGGTTCAGGAAGTCCCGCTACTGCCATGTAGGCATCGCCAATAGTTTTTATTTTTTCAACCCCGTAAGCATTTGCGAGGTGGTCAAACGCCGAGAAAATATCATCAAGCAAGTCGACAAGTTGACTTGCGTCAACGCGTTCGGAAAACGTTGTAAAGCCACAGAGATCCGCAAACAAAACACTGACAGAGGAGTATGTTTCGGCAATTGTTGAGACATTATTCTTGAGCCGTTCAGCAATTGTATCTGGAAGAATATTGCGAAGAAGCCGCTCCGACTTCTCTCTTTCTCGCGTGAGGTCAGCAAGTGATCGTTCAAGTGCACCAAAAGCAGCGTCGCGTTCGAGAAGTCTTTTGTACGCCTCTGAATGAACTCTGATTCGGGCAATGAGCTCAATCTGATGTGGAAGTTTTATCAGATAGTCATTGGCCCCTGCTTCGAGCAATTGGGCTTTCGTAGCAGCTTCCTCGTTTGCAGATAGCATGATGACGGGAATTTTTTCGGTTTTAGGATGAGTACGAAACTGACTCACCAGGTCAAGTCCATCAATGTCAGGCATGACGAGGTCTTGTAAGATAACAGTTGGTTGGAATTCTTCTGCCGTTGACACAGCTTTGGCGGCATCTTTGCAAAACGCGAAGGTAATGTCCGCTTGGTCTGCCAGGAGACGTCGGACGGCCTCACCAATCATCGGTTGATCATCTACCAACAGAACTCGGTGGCCATCAACAGAATGCCCAACGGCATCGGTTACAGAAGATGGCGTCGCAGGCGTTTGCGTGACGTCAAGTTGATTTGAGCTACTATTTTCTGAAGGTTCTGCGTCAGTCATTTGTTTAGCGTCCTTCAGTCATGGTGTCGTGATGTATAGGAGATACTCAATCGCAATGAAAAATGGAAAAAGAAGAGCCCCTCCACGTTCGGGTGTTTCTGCGTGTGCAGTCAAACTGGGGAACCAGGATTTGAACCTGGACTAACTGGTTCAGAGCCAGTCGTGCTACCGTTACACCATTCCCCAAAAGTTACTTTTTTGTCCGATGTTTGACTCTATTTCACGCAATTTTGTTGGTCTTCCATGTTGACGTGTTTACGGCTGAGATCCGGCGTCTGGTAGCATCAAGGTACCATTTCCAATAAACAATTATGCTTACGGAAAAGCCATTGATAAAGCGACCTGTACCTGCCCGGAAGCTTTCACGCAATATTATCGAAAAGCTGAAATGTCCGCTAGCCAGCAGGCGTCTAGAAGTAAAGAATAGCGATATTAGCGGTTTGGCTTTATTAGTCACAAGGTCTAAGACGAAATCTTGGTAAATCACTAGTAAGGTAAACGGCAGGCTGATACAGAAGAATCTTGGCGAATGGCCTATTCTGAAACCTGGAGCGGTGCGCATAAATGCGATGGCGTGGCTTCGAAGGAATGATTCAGGACGGCCTTGCCCCACAACGTCAGGCAATACAGACGCTGAAAGACTTCCTCATATATGGAGCGTGGGCTGTACGGCGAGGTAAGAAAATCTACAGATTTCTTTAGGCCGTTGACAGAGACAGCATAGCAGATAATTACAGAAGTGATTGATTCAATGGAGGTGGAGTAATGGCAGGCAATCGAGAAGCACAGTTGCGTGAACAGCATGCCAAGCATATCGCTATGAATGGTGCGGACATCAGCGGCGTCATAGAAAGGCATAGGGCAGGAAAGAATGGTTTTGTCATTGATGACTTTGGCGAGCATCTTGTTCTAAATAACAATGAGGCAATCATGGTCGTCGCTGACGGCACGCAAAGAGTTCTAGCTGCGTGGGATGTGTTCCGTGAGTCACTGCACGGAATGGACGCAGAGCATGCAAAGCGTGTTGACGAAGCCGCTGCATTGTTTGCTGGTCGGTGTTCTCATATTGGTGGTGAGGTTAGTCACGACATAGCAAAAGCAAATCTTGCGTGGAAGCGGCGGGATGTTTCAGAGGGGAAAGGATGACCACTTTGGGAAGACTGCAGGACGCTTGCGCAGGTCTGACACTCGAACAACTTACGGCAAGCCACTGCTCTGGCATTGACTACAATACAAAACAACGGGGTACGAGAATGAAATTTCAGGTAGAAACGTGAAGTGTTGTGACCTAGGGAACCCTCCAGTTGCCAGCGAGACGAAGTAAATGCGGTCGCGTCTTCAGTCGTGCGTGAAACCTATAAAAAAAGCCTGCCGGAGAAGCGCCTTTTCTCGGCAGGCATTAGGTCAAAGAGATTTGAAAAGTATATCAAGAGGTTCCGCTTCACGAGTGTAAAAAAGAGAGAAGTAATGAAACGGTTCCAGTCTTGTGTCGGATTAATCGGTAGAGAGGGACATCTTTAAAAAAACAGTAAAGGTTACACAGTAGGTTGTCTGTTAAGGGCTACAACACAGGTAACTGTAAGTGTGCCCTGTTCTTTAGTGAAGGAAATGGCAGGGTAAGACTCGTATGGGAATAACAGGGTGGCTGTAGTGTCGATGTAATCGTACAGGTTGCTCGGTCTGAGCTGCGTAATCTGTACGACGAGTAGAGTTGTCGCAACAACGGAAATGACACGACCGGCAACGAACGTACTAATGGTTTCACCCATATATCTTAAGCAAATGGCACCCCGTATGAAATATTCCAAACGAAGGGTGAAACTCTGATTACTCCAGCAAAAGGAACCGGGCTGGACCCGAAGGTACGTATCTGCATGAATGGCTGCTCGAAGTATTTCGTCGTCAGTTCACCGTTTGGCACTTTCTGCATTTTGGTTCGGTTTTGAAGTAAAAAAATAGTAGGGCTACAGGTAGCGGGCTGTTCTTGATGGAAATAGAAGCGTGTCTCAAAGAATGGTTCTTGGCAGCACCCCGATGCCCTAAGCTGTAATCATATGCAGACTGGTACGAATTCCAGTATTAATGTGAGTGCAGGTGGCAACGGATCCGAAATCACGAAAAGTGCGGAAGCTCATCACCCATGCCTAATACTTTTCCAATTTTATGACGCAGGCGTTTCCTCTTGATTGGGGAATAGGGAGAGTGTCGAGGTTGAAGCGTGAGGAGACGTGCTATGACGTTACGGTAACAGCATCTTGCAAACTGTGAATGAGAACTAGTGAAATCGAATCGTGTGTGGAACCGTGCTTGAATCACACATTTTGCATTTGGAAATAGGCTGGGTTTCTTCAGTGAGTGCCTTGCATTCGTAGTTCGCACACCGACGTTTGGATGTCTTTCGTGCTACTACTGATGTGTGGCTGGAAGTTTCGCTCGCTAATACGCTGTTTGTGACGTTCAGGTTGAAGTCAAAAGTTCTAATAAGTATTGCAGTGACGAAGAGAAAAACAGTGAATGTCATTCAAGCCCTGTGTTGTGCTTTTGGGAACAGAATAGTTTTGTGAAGAAGACATGACACATTATTTATTTAAAAAACTACCAAATAGGAAGAGTGGCTTCGTGCTCATACAAATCTGTCCGCGCGAGTTTCAGTAAACAAACCGGTTTTTACCCCCATTGGTCTATTTGTCTGATGGTGCTCAGAATTCGCTGGAACGAAAATGTATCATTATCATTTAGAGCAGTTGTGGTAGCCTAGAACAAAGGTCGTAGGTGGGTAATTGGTAGGAAAGGCTGCTGGCGTTCGGTAGTAACGTACTCATTGAATAGTTTATAGATTGAAAAGTAAGTTGGAGACACCGTGTCGTTCCTCGTATTGATGACTGGCAGTAAGGCAGGCGAAAGATATCGCCTTGTCAAAGAGAAAACGATTATTGGGCGCCATCCGGGCTGTGATATTGTTGTTGATTCAGGCTCCGTAAGCCGCCAGCATGCAGCGATTGAGATGAAGGACGGTGGTTGGTGGGTGGAAGATCTCGGTAGCCGGAACGGTACTATCGTAAATGGTGAGACCCTCAAGGAGCAGCACCGTCTTGAGGCTGCAGATGAGATAGGTGTCTGTGATGAACGGCTGGTTTTTACTGTCGGTGATACAACTCCTTCTGAGTGGGTGTCGCTCGGTGGGGAAACAGACGAATCACAAGCAGTCTTTCAATCACATGACGAAGAGTCGATGATCGTCTCTCAGTTAGACATTCCGCGTCCATCAGCAGACGAAGGAATTAGTCAGAACGCTGAGGCAAAGTTACGGGCTGTGATTGGTTTGAATCGGGCCCTAGGTGCATCACTTTCACTTGAAGAGGTACTGCCACGACTCTTAGATGGTCTTTTCGATATTTTTTCAAATGTCGAACGTGGGTTTGTCTTACTGAATGATGTAAAAACAAACAGGCTGATCTTACGTGCCAAAAAGCTAAAGAATGCTGAGGAGAAAGGTGGTCTTCGGCTGAGTCTTTCCTTGGTGAATAAAGTGGCATCATCGCAAACGGCAATACTTTCGGCAGATGCTACGAGTGACAGTCGGTTTCAGTTGAATGAAAGTGTTGTTGACTGTAATATTCGTTCAGTCATGTGTGTGCCTTTTATTAGCACAAAGGGATCGGTCCTTGGCGTGCTCCAAGTAGATTCTCGTGATATCAGAAATGGTTTTAGCCAGGATGACCTTGAGGTCCTAGCTGGAATTACAGGTCAAGCGGCCAAGGCTGTTGAGCAGGCGACGGCTCATGATGAAAAAGTTGCTCAGGAGCAATTTAAAAGAGATTTAGAGCTGGCAAATCGTGTGCAACAAGGTTTGCTGCCATCAGTACCTCCAGAGATTGAGGGCTTTGAGGTATTCGATTTCTACGAGGCTGCTCACCAGATTGGTGGAGATTATTTTTCATATATTCCTCTCAGTGAAAACCGACTGGCGGTTGTTTTGGCCGATGTTTCCGGAAAGGGTGTGTCTGCGGCACTTGTCATGGCAGCCCTCTCTGCTGATGTTCGGTACACGCTCGCAATTGAGGCAGATGTTGCAAAGGCCGTCACGTTACTCAATTCGAGTTTTATGAGAAGCGGGTGGGATGACCGGTTCGCCACTTTTGTGGTTGTGGTGCTCGACTCGACCTCAAATGTCGTGAGCGTTGTGTCCGCAGGCCATCTGCCAACGTATTTACGGAAGGCCGACGGGAGCGTTGAATCAGTAGGGTTTGAAGAAGCAGGACTACCACTTGGTGTTGACCCGACTTATGTGTACGAAGCCGCGGAGGTTACAGTGACTGCTGGGTGTACGCTTGTGCTTTATACAGATGGTATTAGTGAAGCAATGGACCATAAGCAAGAAACATATGGCCTGAATCGATTAGAGGAAATTTTGTCTGGCCCAGCTGATTCACCAGCGGCAGTTGGTAAAAGGTTGCTTGTTGATGTGGAGCGACATGCTGCTGGGCAGGTGCGAAGTGACGACATGTGTCTGGTTTGTGTAGGTCGCCCTAAAAGCTCCGGATAGTGTTTGTTCTTCGGCCATCGGAATGACTGCAAGCCCCCGTTTGATTAAATGTATGATCGCAGCTACTTAGTCAATGTGTGTTGTCACCGTCTGCGCTATAGCTAGCTGGTGCCTCGTGTGATGGGGCTGGGAACGAGACACACACGGTGGTGCCGTTGGCAGGAAGGCTCTGAATGCTGGCGGTGCCGCCATTATGGATCGCTCTTTGATGAATGCCTTCAAGACCAAAACAGTTTTCAATTTGGTTCATTGAGTCAAAGCCACAACCGTCATCGTAGATAGTCAGAGAGACTGTACCTGCCTCCTCTTGGATCAATTCCACCCTCACTTGGTTTGCTTTAGAATGTTTTCGAATATTGGTGAGCGACTCCTGAGAAATACGAAAAAGGGAAACTTCTATCTGTGTAGGCAGCCGTTTGCCGTGCAAGTTATGTCGAAATTCAATGTCCTGGATTTCGAGGCGGGCATCTGCAATCAGCATCTCGAGAGAATCAATAATCCCGAGTTCATCCAAAGCTGGAGGGCGAAGACCAGAAATGAGGTGTCGAGTTTCTCGAGAGGCCTCGCGTAAAAGTCGAAGAGCCCCGGTCATATTTGGGTCGTTTTCTAGATTGTCGGAAGGATTTGCTTTGTAAGCCTCGAGGTGCATGATTGCTGCAGAAAGATATTGAGCAATTCCGTCATGAATTTCATATGCGATTAGTTGACGGTAGTGTTCCTCTTTTTCTAGGACATTTTTGAGGAGTTTCTGGATATTCATGATGCGCACTTTCCGTACGATGGGCTATCGTTTTGGTTTTGGTATTCTGCTGCGGCTCGTTTTTTTTCTTCTACGCTGACGGCCCTGATTCTTCGCACGGCCCGGTGACACTCCATCACGAAGTTCACCTATTTGATCCCGCAGATTTGCCGCACGTTCAAAATCAAGTTCAGCTGCTGCCTGAAGCATATCGGCCTCGAGTTGTTCGAGTAACTCAGCCTGTTTCTGAGCAGATTCCTCTGTGTTGCCAACAGCCGAGTGTGCTTTTGCCCGCGCCTGCGACTCAGCTTCAATTCCCGAACGGATTTCCTTTTTTATCGTAGTTGGAGTGATGTTATGTTCGTCGTTGTAATCACTCTGCATTTCGCGTCGGCGCTGAGTCTCATCAATAGCTTGTTGCATTGAGTCAGTGATTCGATCTGCGTAAAGAATGACTCGTGCGTCAACGTTTCTAGCTGATCGACCAATTGTCTGCATGAGAGAAGTTTCACTTCTTAGGAAACCTTCCTTGTCGGCGTCGAGGATTGCTACGAGTGAGACTTCTGGAAGATCAATTCCTTCACGAAGCAAATTTACTCCAACAAGAACGTCAAAGTCACCAGCGCGGAGGTCTCGAAGGAGTTCGACTCTTTCGAACGCATCAAGTTCACTGTGAAGCCACCTGCAACGGACATTCTGTTTTTGGAAATAGCTTGAAAGATCTTCTGCAAGTTTTTTTGTCAACGTAGTAACGAGAACTCGATTTCCAATTTCTACCGTCTTGCTGATTTCTCCGAGGAGGTGTACCACTTGATTCCGTGCAGGAACGACTTCAATGACGGGGTCAAGGAGTCCAGTTGGCCGAATAATCTGCTCGACAACCTCGCCTTGCGTCTCACTCAGTTCCCATGCGCCTGGTGTGGCTGAGACGTAAACAGTCTGATGCAGTTTCTTCTCAAATTCCTCAAACATCAGTGGGCGATTGTCGAGAGCGCACGGCAGTCGGAATCCATGGTCAACAAGCGTAAGTTTTCGACTGCGATCACCAGCGTACATTCCACGAACTTGGGGGACCGTGACATGTGACTCATCAATAAAAAAGAGAAATTCGTCTGGGAAGTAACTGAAGAGTGTGTCTGGCGTACTGCCGGGTGGTCGGCCAGAGAGTGGCCTCGAATAGTTTTCAATGCCTGGACAAAAGCCAGCTTCCAATAGCATTTCGAGATCAAATTTTGTCCGAGCGGAAAGACGCTGAGCTTCGAGTAATTTCCCTTGACCTTTAAGTTCTTCGAGTCGCTCTTTAAGTTCACGACGGATCTCACCAACCGCTGCCTTGATGCGATCCTCTGGCATGACAAAATGTTTTGACGGATAGAGGTATGTCTCATCTTTCCTTGCCGCCACTTCTCCACTAACAGGGTGTGTTATGGCAATTGATTCAACGGTGTCGCCCCAGAATTCAATGCGTGTTGCCAATTCATCGTAAGGAGGCCAGATGTCAACTGTGTCGCCTCTTACTCGGAATCGCCCACGCTCGAGGGCAATGTCGCTTCGTTCATATTGGACAGTAACTAACTGCCGCAAGAGTTCGTCTCGAGATAATGGCACTCCGGTTGCGATACGAATCACCATCGCGCGGTAGTCTTCAGGTGATCCAAGGCCATAAATACAGGAAACACTTGCCACAACAATGACATCGCGACGACTTACCAATGCGCTTGTTGCTGCAAGTCGAAGACGATCAATTTCCTTATTAATCGCGGCATCTTTTTCTATGTATATGTCACGTTGTGGTATGTATGCCTCAGGCTGGTAGTAATCGTAGTAGCTTACGAAATAATGAACGGCATTGTGAGGAAAGAAGTCACGGAATTCGCCATACAGTTGAGCCGCAAGGGTCTTGTTGTGTGAGAGTACAAGGGTGGGCCTTCCGATCTGTGAGATGACGTTTGCCATGGTGAAGGTTTTGCCAGATCCCGTTGCTCCCATCAGAACCTGGGACGCAGCACCATCTTTTATGCCGTCAACGAGCGAGTGAATTGCTGCAGGTTGGTCTCCCGCTGGTGCAAAAGGTGTCACAAGTTCGAAAACGTTTTCATCAAACGTGCCAGTTTTACGGCGAAGCATGAATTACTTTCCTGTAGAAAGATTCGAAATTGGACGAATAAACGGTCTGATTTCTTGGAGTGTGATGTTGCCGATTCCGGGCACGCTGACGATGTCATCGATACTTTTAAAAGGTCCATGCTTCCCACGTGTTTCAATAATACGCTCTGCCATCGTGGTGCCAATCCCGGGGAGCAGAGACAGTTCGCTTGGGGGCGCGCTGTTTATATCGAGGCTGAAGTGGATTGTTTTGGCAGGGGGATAGCAATAGTCTACAAGTTGCTGCCTGTACAGAAGAAGCCAGCTCGTCAGAATGACTAATCCGAAAAACGTTACGCATATGAGAGCATGTTGTTGGCGGGGCACAGGGGGAGGTTCGAAATGTTGGTGGTGTTCCGCCAGCGAAGATGTGGGCTTCTCGCAAAAAGAATTCATGATACCTTCCGTTCGTGGTGGTAATCAAAATCAATTACTATGACCAGAATTGTCTCCTGTCCATCACCTTTTGATTATCATACGCCCTGTGTGCCGAATTCTCTAGGAATCAGTAATATGGTTTTAGATATAACGAATCCCCCGTCTTGTTCTCGAGACCATAGGCAGGTTGTTTGGGACGAACGTTTTGCTGCAGATGTGAGGCACAAAGTACATCTGTGGTTTCGAGAAGATTTTGGACTGGAATCTGATTGGACAAGTACAGCACTTGTGCCTGCCGACGCAAAAAGCAGTCTTGCCATCGTTGTGCGAATGGATGGTGTGATTGCCGGTCTTCCAGCAGCGGAGGTTGTTATCAATGAGTTTCAAGAGAACCTTATTTGGTCGTCTGTGACCTGTGACGGAGACCGTGTTCAAGCCGGTGATGTGATTGGCCACCTGAGTGGCTCTGTGAGATCAATTCTACAAATCGAGAGGGTGATTCTTAATTTGCTTGGAAGGCTTTCTGGCATCGCTACTACAACGCGGAATTTTGTCGATGCGATTCAAGGGACGTCGTGTCGAATTTATGATACTCGGAAGACGGTGCCTGGATGGAGGCTTCTTGATAAGTATGCAGTTCACTGCGGTGGTGGCTATAACCATCGGATGGGACTCTACGATGCGATCTTAATCAAGGATAATCATCTCGCAGCACTTTGCGAAGATGGTGTTTCTCCCAAAGATGCTGTTCACAAATCAAGAGAATTTATTTCGAAGACTTTTCCAGCCGATCGGGCAAATGAAATGGTTGTCGAGATAGAGGTTGATTCATTGGGTCAGTTAGCAAATGTTTTGCCGGCAATGCCAGACATCGTCCTGCTGGATAATATGAGTCTCGATGAGCTGCGGCAGTCCGTTGTGTTGCGGAACGAAATTTCTCCAGAAGTTGTTTTGGAGGCATCTGGGGGTGTCACCCTAAAAAATATTTCTCCAATTGCTAAGTGTGGTGTCGACCGAATCAGCACTGGTGCACCGATCCATACCTCGTCTTGGCTCGACATCGCGCTGGATTGGGGTTCGTTTTCCTGTTCAGAGCAGGGATGACTCAGGGCGTGAATTGCTTTGTACGGAGGCGAAGCACACCCCAGTGCAAATTGCTCTATGGCCTAGACGCCCAGTAGTCGGTTTCTCTTCATACGACGCTCTGCGCGGAGTCGTGCTCGCCTCTTTGTCTCACTTGGCTTTTCAAAAAACTCCCGTCGTCGCATCTCTTTTTTGATGCCACTTCGTTCAACGAGTTTTCGGAAGCGTCGAACCGCTTCCTGAATACTTTCACGATCACGAACCGTCAGTTTAACCATGAAACCCTTTGTCTATGCTTTTTTGGAGAATGATATGCCCAATTTGTAACGATTTTAGTGCGAACGATATAGTGTCTCGACCGCATTGTCTAGTTTGGGAGGATACCCTATTTCGCTATGGCTCGTCCATGCCGGTAGATAAAAACAGCATGGTTTAGGCATTCACTCGTCCAATCTTTGATAATCTCTGTTCGCTTTGACTGTAAAGCCAGCAGCCCTTGGTTGCGGTAGATTGTTTTTACTTTAGGTGAATCTCATGCTGGCATGGAACGATACTGAGACAACTAGACAGGTGGTCGGAGCAGTTCTCGGGCTGGTTTTGTTTTTAGTGACTGCACCAAGGGGGCGTAGGTGGTTGGCGAGAAGCCCAGCTATTTTTCTGCTGCTCTCTCCACTACCTGTCGTATTACCGATCTTGTTTCCATCAACGCCCTCTTCAGTTGGGTTCGCTCACCGGGCGATTTGTTTCCTTTTGTTGGTTTCTTTTTTACAGTCATTACTTCTTGTAATATTTGTTTCGCTATGCGAACGCATAAGGAGTCCAATTCCAAAAATTTTTCTTGATGTTCTTGGAATTGCGTTGATTGGCATTGCTCTGGTCGTAGTGCTTTGGGAGGCGGGGGCTGCTGCGGGTGAACTCTTTGCCGGGTCAGCTGTGTTGACAGCTGTTCTTGGCTTGGCGTTACGAGATACGCTTGGTAACGTTGTTGCTGGTCTCGCTATACACGCAGAACATCCATTTGAAGTGGATGACTGGATTCAGTACGACATACATGCGGCGCATGTCGGTAAAATTATTGAAATTAATTGGCGGGCTACAAAAGTCATAACACTTGATCTCGCCTATGTGACTATTCCGAACAGCCAGTTGGCACAGGCATCGATACGGAACTTCACCAAGCCAGACCCATGGTCTCGTCGTAGTCTTTTTATTGTTGCACCTTATGAGGTGCCGCCGCAAAAAGTTCAGTCGATTATGCTGAATGCAGTTCATGGAAGTTTTGGAGTTCTTGACGATCCAGCTCCATCCGTTGTCACCAATGATTATACCGATCGAGGTATTGAGTATTGGGTCCGTATTTTTACAACCGAGTTCGGTCAGCGAGATC
>Ga0315315_10002895_pt1 | contig 15688 bp, 16 predicted proteins | sample M140m3416metaG_FD_203699 | JGI IMG/M metagenome (GOLD analysis project Ga0315315, IMG submission 203699) | Ammonia-oxidizing marine archaeal communities from Monterey Bay, California, United States - M1 40m 3416 | ecosystem: Environmental > Aquatic > Marine > Intertidal zone | place: USA...
CTCGGCGCTTATTTGATCATGGTTTTTAATTTTATTAAATAATTTCTTTGAGTCTACTAGTATCGTTTTTCCTCCTTTAGTTGCATTTTTAATACATCCCATGATAAGAATATTTGGACTGTTATTTAATTGTGGTCCATCAGTATGTATTGATCCACCTTTATTTGTTTGATGATATCTAATTTTATTATTTGAAATATTTTTATATTTTTTGAGAAGTTTTAAGTTTGGCTCAATAACCACATATTTTTCATCATTAATATTTTGTGAAACACTTTTTCCTAACAAATTAGCTAGCAAAATTATTTTTTTTGATAATTTTTCGTTTGATCCATTTAATTTTATTACTTTATAATTTTTTTTGATAATTATTTTTTTTAATTTATTAGCTTCTTCAATACCTTCATTATGAATTCGACTTGGATATTGTTTATTAGCATTTTTTAACCGAGATAGAATATTAATGATATTAGTAAATTTCTTTAACTTGAAATTTTTTTTGATTTTTGTCATAGAATTGATCTATAACACAGGCCTTAAAACATATCAAAATTTAATCACAATTAATCTCATAAAATTATAATGTTTTCTATATTTCTTGTATTTTAAAATATAGTTATTAAAACAAAATTATGAAAGATTTCAGCTCAGAAAAATTTTTAATTAAGATATTTTTTAAAAAATTATCTGAGCTTACTATTCTCAAAATTTGTTTAAAAATTTCTCGAATTTTTTATAATAATAATTTTTCAAATATTTCAATTATTATTCTTAAAGTTATAGAGAAAATTTTTTCTAATAATTTTCATATTCAAGTAGAACTTTCTCAGATTTATAAAAAAATTAAAGATAATAAAAATTTAATTAAAACATACGATAGAGGAATTTCATTTACAAAAGGGTATCAAAAAAATGAAATTACATTTATGGCTTTATCTGATTCTTTTAATGTCTTAAAAAATAAAAAATTGTACGATAAATATTTTAAACTTCTTTATCCCCAAGTAATTAAAAAAAATAAAATTTTATTTCCAATAGTTATCAAGTTTTCTGTAAGTGATATTCCAAATATTAGTCAGGACATATACAATTATAAGAAAATAAATCCTTATAATTCTTATTCTTACCATGGACACTATAATATTTATCAATCTGAACATGATCTTTTTAAAAAAAAAAAATTTAAAAATTGCTCAATTCATTTGAAAACTAGATATATAGAAAAAATTTTTTCAAAAATTTTAATGTATAAATCTGAGGTAAAATTTAAAAAAATGTGGTTTGTGGTTACAAAAAAATCAGGTTCTATGAAAATGCATAATCATCCAGACGGACATTTCTCGGGTGTTCTATATTACCAAGTACCCAAAGTTAGATCCTCAGGTTTTTTGAAAATTTACAATCCAATGAAAAATATAAATTTATTTGAAGTTAAGAGAAAAAAAATATTTAAAAAAAAAATTACTAATTTAAATTTAATATTAAAACCAAAAAAAAATGATGTATTTTTGTTTAGCTCTTTTTTAATGCACTCAGTTGATAATGGTAAAGATATAAATGTAGACAGAATATCTGTGCCTTTTGATTTTATTTTAAAGTAATATTATGACTCAACAAAGCTATAACTTTTCCAAATATAAGAAACTAGATGGAAATGTTTCGCAAGAGAACTTGGAACTTTTCTTAAAAATTTCAAAAGAAAAAAAAATAAATTGCTTTTTATTATTTGGGACTCTTTTGGGCTTCTATAGGGATGGAAAATTTATAAGTGAAGATAATGATACAGATATTGGATGTATTTCAGAAGAATTCGAATTAGTAGAAGTTGATTTTCTTCAATATTTAAAAGCATCAGGTTTTAAAATTTTTAGGGAAAGCAAATCACTTATACAAATAGTTAAAAACAATAACCACATTGACCTTTACCTATTTAGAAAATTACCATGTTTTAATGGAAGATTTTCAGGTAAGTTTTTTATTTCAAATGAGCATTTTAAAAAGATTTTAACCATTAAATGTGGATCTGATAGACTTGGATACCCAATTTTAAATGAAACAGACAAACTTTTAACAAAATTTTATGGAAAAAATTGGAAAATACCCTTAAGGGGAAAAACAGCGAATGAAAATTTGTTTCTTAGTATTATAGTGAAAATTTTACCAATTAGAATACTAAAACTATTACAGAAAATTTTAAAATAAATGCAAATTAATAATTTTAATAAAGTTTTATTTATAGTTGGTAAGCAAAACCATAAAAGATTATTTTTAATTGGAATATTATTATTCATATCTGGTATTTTAGAGGCGCTATCGATAGGAGCATTATTCCCTTTAATTGAATTAATTGTAAATAAAAATGAAAAATCACAAATTTTTGATATTTTTTTAAATTTATTTAATTTTAAAGACGAATATTTTCAAAATTCATTAAATATTTTAATTTATTCTTTAATAATTATTTTCTCAGGAAAAATATTATTCCAAGCTTTTACTTCTAAATTTTGGAGCAAATATTTATATGATCTACAGTCAAATATTTCTTTAGCTTTACTTAAAAAATATTTATCTATGGATTATTCATTTCATGTTGAGAATAATTCAAGTCAACTTATTAAAAATGTCCAAATAGAGACCAATAATTTTACTCAATTTATACTTGCTCCATTTTTTCAACTTTTGGCAGATTTGTTTATAGTTTCCTCAATTTTAACTATACTTTTTATACTAAATTTTAAAACAGCATTTTTCATAATAATTTTTTTTGCCATCGCATATTTTATTTTAAAAATTTTAACCAGAAGATCCATTCAAAAATCAGGAGCTATTAGGTTTACTCTGGAAGGTGCTCGACTAAAAGAAATTCAGCAGGGTTTAAGTGGCATTAAAGAGATTAAATTAGGTGGTTTAGAAAATATATTTTTAAATAATTATGATAATTTAAATAAAAATTATACTAACTCCCTCTCAAAATTTATTTTTTTGGGGCAATTACCAAGATTGTGGTATGAGATTTCTGGTGTTTTAATAATTTTAATTTTTCTTTTGTTTTTAAATAATACCCAAGCACAAAACGATTTTCTAAACTTCGTTCCTTTGTTAGGTATATATGGTATGGCAGCCTTTAAATTATTGCCAAGTGTGAACCGGATTACTTCTTCAATTCAATCTCTTAATTTTAACATAAAGTTAATTACAAAAATTTATAACGATTTAAATTTAGTAAATAATTCTAAATATAAAAAAAATGATATAGAAAAAAATATTTCATTTTCTCACGCAATAGAAATAAAAAATATTAATTTTTCATATAATTATTCTAGTGAATTGGTTTTGGACGATTTAAATTTAAAAATTGATAAAGGAGAGTGCATAGGCATTGTTGGCTCAAGTGGAAGCGGCAAAACAACTTTATTAGATATATTGTCAGGTCTGCTTATACCGACAAATGGAGATATATCGGTTGATGGAATAAGCATATTTGAAAATATTACCTCATTTAGGTCAATAGTTGGATATGTATCTCAGTTTATATATCTTCAAGATGATACTTTAGATAAAAATATAACGTTTTCTATGCCTAATAGTTTCAATAAACAGAAACTTGAAGAGGTTAAAAAACTGTCTCTGATTGATGAATTTTCAGAAAAATTGCCATCAAAGGGTATGACGATTATTGGTGAAAATGGCATCTCTCTCTCTGGAGGTCAAAGACAAAGAATAGGAATTGCAAGAGCTCTTTATAGAGATCCAGAAATATTAATTTTTGATGAAGCAACCAGTGCACTCGATACTGTTTCTGAGGAAAGTATCATAAAGAATGTTGGAAAGTTAAAAAGGAGAAAAACTATGATAATAATAACTCATCGTAAATCTACTTTAAAAGATTGTGATAAAATTTATACCTTAAAAGAAGGCAAATTGTATTTAGAAAAATGAATTTATTAAAATTAATTTTAAAATTTATAAGATTTTTTTTTTTTAAATTTGGTTATGAGGTTAAAAAATCAGATTTTGTTTTTCTAAATAATATTTTGAATAATAGAAGCATCGATTGTTTTTTAGATATTGGAGCTTTCCAAGGTGATTTTGCAAAAAATTTAATTTTATCTGGGTTTAAAGGTCATGTAATATCTTTTGAGCCAGTAAGTGAAAATTATAATAAACTTCAATTTAAAGCACAAAAATTTAAAAATTGGGAAGTTTATAAAAGAATAGGTCTGGGAGATAAGCGAGAAGTTTTAAAAATAAATGTCTCAGAAAATTTACAGTCCTCATCATTTTTAAGTAATAATTCAAACCACGTGGAACTCCTTAATGAGAGTAAGTACAAATACACAGAAGATTGTGAAATTATTTTATTAGATGATCTTTACGATAAATTGAATTTAAATTATAAAAATATTTTTTTAAAAATAGATGCACAGGGTTTTGAAACTAAAATAATTAATGGTGGTCCAAAAATCATAAATATGTGTAAGGGGATTATTTGTGAGGTAAACAATGAAATTTTATATGAAAATGACATTCATTGGAAAGAAATGATAAGAATATTAGAAGATCAAAACTTTAAACTTCATAGTATAAGAGATGCTTATACTGATACCAAATCTGGAAAAACGATTCAATTTGATGTCATATTTGTTAGATAAAAAAATTAAAATTTTAGCTTTGGCTACTTGCCACAATAGAAGAAAAATTACCATTAAATCTATCAACTCATTAAAAAAATCTGCTTTTAAAAAAAACATAGATCTAAAAATTTATATTGTGGATGATGGCTCAATAGATGGAACATCTAAAGAAATTAAAAAAAGATTTAAAGATGTAAAAATAATTTCAGGAAATGGAAAACTTTTTTGGTGTAAGGGAATGGTATTTGGTTACAAAAAAATGATTAAGAATGAAAAAAAATTTGATTTTATTCTATCTTTTAATGATGATGTTTATTTTTACAAAAATTTTTTAAATAACTTATTATCTACCTACTATAAAAATATAAATAAAAATACTTCATTGATAGTTGTTGGATCTACTTGTGATAATATCACTAAAAAATTAAACCAAGGTGGATTAAAAAAAAGAAGTTTTATAAACCCACTTTCTTTAGAATTAATTAAAAATATAAGATTAAATAAAAGCTGCGACACCTTTAATATGAACTGTGTCTTAATTAATCAATCTGTAATTAAAAAAATTGGCTTTTTATCAAAAAACTACAGGCATATTTGGGGTGATTGGGATTATGGATTGAGAAACACTAAATTTAACGGGTTAAACATTGTAGCCTCTAAAATTGTAGGGGAATGTCCTACACCCAATAACAAAATGTATATAAGTAATACTGATGATAAAATTTTGACCACAGCAGAGCTATGGAAGAGGTATGTTCATTTTGGTCAACAAAATCCCAAAGAAAGATATAAATTTTATAAAGATCATGGTGGTTTATTGTGGTTATTTTTTTATTTTGGAACGTATCTTAAATTTTGGGTTATAAATATTTTTAAAATTAATAAATGAAATTAAAAAATAAGATTATTTGTTTCGATTTAGATAACACTTTGTGCACTACTGAAAGTAATTTTTATAATAAATCAAAACCTAAAAAAAATAATATTAAAATTGTAAATGAACTTTACGATAACGGTTATTATATTAAAATATTTACAGCAAGATATATGAGTAGAAGCAAGGAAAATCCAGAAAAAGCAAAAAAGAGAGGTTACAATCAAGCGAGAAAACAATTGGATAGCTGGAATTTAAAATATCATGAATTAATCTTTGGAAAACCATCTTTTGATTTATATATAGATGATAAGTCATTATTTTATCTAAAAAGTTGGTCAAGCAAATTAAAAAAACTTTTGTTAAAAGATGAGTAAAAAAATATATCTTTGTTTATTTGGGGGCTTGGGAAATCAACTTTTTCAATATGCTTATGCAAGAAACCTTCAAATCAAATATAAATACGATTTAGTCTTAGATCATAAGACTGGTTTTTTTATAGATTTAAGAGATAAAAGAAAATTTGAGTTAAAAAAACACACAACAAAATTAAGCAAAAGAATTATTTTTTTTTTTACAATTTATAAAATATATAAAAAAATCTTTGGTTTTAATAAAAAAGTTTTTTCATTTTTAAACAAAAAATTATTTGATGAAACAAATAGTAAATCTTTTAAAAAATTATTTTTACAAAGTAATGCTAAAAATTTTGAATTATATCTTCATGGTTTTTTTCAATCAGATAAATATTTTTTAGAAAACAAATCTTCAATTTTAAAAGATATAATGCCTGATAAACCGAAAAATAGGTTATTTCTAAATTTAGCAAAAAAAATAAAATATAAAAAAAGTATAGCTATTTGTATAAGACGGTTTAACGAGGTTGACACTAATGATATTAAAAAAGTTGGGGGCATATTAAACGAAAATTTTTATAATGAAAATTTATTTTTTTTTAAAAAAAAATTTACTAATCCTCATTTTTATATTTTTTCTAATGAGGAAAATTATGAATTTATAAATTTTCTAAAAAAATTAAATATAAAAAAAAAAGACTATACGATTGTTACTCCAAATAGAGGTTTTAAAAACCCACATGATACGTTATGGCTACTATCATCGTTTAAATATCATTTAATTTCCAACAGCACTTTGTATTGGTGGGGAGCTTATTTTGCTAAGCAAAGATATAAAAAAGTTTTTGTAAAATATCCAAAAAATTTCCCAAATAAAGATACAGTTTATCAAGGTATATTTTAGAGGTTTATATGCTTTTTTTAAAAATGATTTTACTTATAAACATTTTAATTAATTTTTTTTTTATATTAGGAAAATTATTTGTAAATCAGATACTTAAAGTAAAAGCAGTTGATAATTCTTTAATTCTATTAGTTGGATTGTCTATTTGTCTAATTTCGTTAAATATATTTTATTTTATAATTGACCTTTCCTTAAATAATTCATTATATCTGCTGATTTTTTTAACATTTTTTAGTTCACTGCTATGTAATTTTAATTTTTTTGATGCAATTAAGCTTTCTAATTTTTTAAGATTTTTTATTTTTTCATTGTTCATAGTTACAATAGCTTACTTTTTGCCTGAACAAGTATTCATTTTCAGAGGAAATTACTGGGATAAAATTAATTATGTGAATGCTGCTTATTCAATTTATAATTATGATTTTAATGAAATAATAACTAATGCAGATAATTCTCCAAATCTTCAATTTCTATCAAGAATTGAAAACATCACACATAGGCCGTTAGTATCTTTAATACTGGCTATTAGTTATTATGTAAATGATCCAGATATTTTTAGAATAATTTTTTTAATTCAATTATTATTTTTTCTTTTTATATTTCTTTCGCTAAAAATTTTGTTCTCAAAATTTGTTAGCAACGCATCAATTTCTGCTTTTATTTTCTTAATTTCTTTTTGGACAATTTATATCTTTGAAATTGATTCTTATTCTCATTTTTTTTCTTTGCCCTTCTTTTATTTGGGATTATTTTTTATGATAGACTTTAAAAATAATTTAGACAAAGAAAGCTCCTCAAAAATCATAATTTTTTCTGTTATCGCGTTAACTTTATTATATATTTATCCTGAATTATTTTTAGTTTTTGCTGCTTTTGTATTTTTATATTTTTTTTACACATTTGAATTATTAAAGATCCAAAAATTTTTAAAAAATAATTTTAAAATAATTATCGTATTTTTAATTGCCACAGTATTGTCTGCTGAAAATAATATTATAACTACTTTTAATCAAATAAAAATTGCATATTTATCAAATGTAGATTGGTGGGGATATTATGGAGGATTTATATTAGGTAAAAATAATGAAATATTTCAAGTTTTAAATATAGAAGATGTTAGGCTAATTTTTCAAGGATCAGAAAATTTTTTAATTTTTATAAAATCATTTGTAAAACTATTATATGAAAAAGAATCAATTTATTTGTTTTTAAATTTTATACCATCTTTATTTGGTTTTTATTATTTATCTATAAATGAAATAAGTTTTTACAATTTTTTATATATTGCACTAATTAATTTATTTTTATTTAATATTTTTTATAAAAATCTGAAAGCGATTTTGAAAATAAATTCAAATATTTCTTCATTTTTTAAGATTTTTTTATTCGTATTTATTTTGTTGATAATTAGTTTCACATTAGGAAATAATTTTTGGTCTATAATTAAACTTTATTCGTATTTAGGAATTTTTATATTTATGCTTGTATTTTTTGATTTTAGAAAAAAAAACATTATAAATATAAATAAAGTTATAATTATTTTTATATTATTTTTTCCTTTATATAAGTTTACAAAATATAATTCTGGAATTTTTAAAATAGATACTTTACCCTCTATAATTGATGAAAAAATGAAGACGGAGATCAATTGGTCATTTCCAAAAAAATCTAAAATTAATTGTAAAAATATTTTTGTAGATATTGAGAAAGAACTGGTTATAGATTATGTTAGAATTAAGCTTTTAAGTTATAATTATGATAACATTAGCAGGAATGTATTTTTTAGTTATGAAAATAATTCAAAATTTAATTGTAAATTAACTTTATCTAGTGAAAAATTTAAATTTGAAAAAAGAAGTTGAGAATAATATAAATATATCGGTAATTTCTGCTGTGTATAATGAAGAAGATAGTTTATATAAATTTATAGAAAAACTCACAGCAAGTCTTAAAAATTTTACTAATAATTATGAGATAATCTTCGTCTTAGATCCATCTAAGGACAGAAGTGAAGAAATTATAACTGATGAGTCAAAAAAAAATCCAAAAATAAAACTAATAAAGTTATCAAGACGTTTTGGCCAACCAGCATCAACAATTTGTGGAATTCAAAATTCCAGAGGTAAATGTTGTGTGACAATAGACGCTGACCTTCAAGATCCACCTGAACTGATAGAGAAACTTTACAATAAATATAAAGAAGAGGATCTTGATGTAGTTTTCACTAGAAGAATAACTAGAGAAGGAGAATCTTTTGTAAAAAAATTAGTTTCAAAAGTAGGTTATAAAGCAATTAGAAAATTATCAGATTTAGATATTCCTGAAGATGTAGGTGATTTTAGATTGATATCTGAGAAAATAATTAAAAAACTAAAAGTTATTGATGAGCCTCAAGTTTATCTTAGAGGTTTAATAGCCTATATTGGTTTTAAGCAAGGGCTTGTAGATTATGAGAGACAGAAAAGATTTGCAGGCCAAGGTAAATATAATAGATTTTTTGGATCTATAAAAATTGGTTTAGATGGATTACTTGGTTTTAGTTCTAAACCAATTTATTTAATGTCTTCTGTTGGTTTTATGCTTGCAATGTTTAGTTTTTTTCTTGGTATTTGGTACTTTATGCAAAAAATAATTGGAATCGACTTAACTCCTGGTTTACCTACAAACGTTTTATTAATAACTTTTTTTGCTGGTATTCAACTTTTAGCATTAGGTTTGATTGGAGAGTACATAGGAAGAATTTATGATCAGGTAAAAAAAAGACCAGTCTATATTATTGATAAAAAAATAAATTTTGATGATTAAAAAAAAAGTTTTAATAACTGGTTGTGCTGGATTTATAGGAAGCAATTTATTAAATAATCTCTTAAAAAGAAATTTTGATGTTATAGGAATAGATAATTTATCTACCGGTAAGAAAAAATTTATAAGTAGAAATTTATCAAACAAAAAATTCAAGTTTTATAATTTTGATTTATTAAATAAAAAAAAACTTATAAGTGTTTCAAAAAAAGTAGATGTTGTTTTTCATTTGGCAGCAAATGCAGACGTCAGAAATGGATTTAAAAATCCAACAGTTGACGTAAAACAAAATATACAAGTTACTCACAATATTTTAGAATGCATGAGAATTAATAAAATAAAAAAAATTATCTTTACTTCTACAGCCTCTGTTTATGGAGATTCTAAAGAATTTCCTACCAAAGAAAATATATCAATTTTTAGACAAACATCTCTCTATGCAGCATCAAAGTTATCCTGTGAGTCTTTAATTACTGCTTACAGCGAGGGTTATGGCATTGATTGTTGGATTTTTAGACTGGTTTCTAATTTAGGAGAAAATTATACGCATGGTCACATATACGATTTTACGAGAGCTTATCTTCAAGGTAAGAAAAAACTTGGAATTTTAGGCAATGGATATCAAAACAAATCATATTTATATGTGGGGGATTGTGTGAATGCACTTACAATGGCATTATTTAAAAAAAGATCAAAAGTTAATATATTAAATTTAGGCAATCCTAGATCTTTAACAGTCAAACAATCTCTAAAAATTATACTTAAAAGGCTAAAGTGGAGTCCTCAATTAAGCTTTGAAAAGAAGAAACAAGGATGGATAGGAGATAATCCTAAAATTATTTTAGATGTCAATGAAATAAAAAAAATTGGCTGGAAACCATATACCACAGTGGAAGAAGCAGTTAAATTAACAGTAAATTTTTTAGTCAATAATAAATGGGTATTTAAAAAATAAAATTGAAAAAAAATATATTGATAATTGGTGGTTCTGGACACTTAGGAAGTTTTTTAGTTAATAATCTACTTTATTCAAATAATTTAATAGTATTATCTAAGTTAAAAAAAATAAATCTAAAAAAAAAAAGAAAAAATGTAAAATTTTATTACTGTGATTTATTAGAAGAAAAAAGCATAACAAGTGTAACTAAAAAGATTAAATCAAGATATAAAAAAATAGATGTTTTAATATTTGTATCGGCAATACACGGGAAAATTGATACATTTGATAAAATTTCACTTAAAGAGTACAAAAAAGTTTTTCAAATAAATTTTTTTTCTTTTTTAGAAATTATTAAATTTTTTTTAAACCATTTGAAGAAAAGTAATAATGCATCAGTTATCGTTTTTTCAGGTGGAGGAGTGACTTTTCAAAGGCCATTATTTTCTGGATATTCATGTAGCAAAATTTCATTAATTAAATTTATTGAAGTTATTTCTTATGAGCTTAAAAAATTTAAAATAAATATTAATGCTATTGCACCAGGCATGATGGATTCAAAATTATTTCGCGAAACTCAAAAATATGAAAATAAAAAAAAAATTAAATTTGTTGAAAAAATAAAAATATTAAATTTAATCAATTTTTTAATTGAGAAAAAAAACAAAAATATAACAGGAAAACTTTTAAGTGCTCAATGGGATAATATTAATAATTTAAAAAAAAATAATAAATTTGCTGATGTTTATACTCTTAAACGATTAACAAAAGATTTAAAAAATAAATAATTATGAAAAAAAAAGTTGGCATAATAGGACTAGGTTTAATGGGTCAAAGAAGAGCAAATGCAATTAAAAATAGGTCTGATTTAATTGCTTGCTCCGATATATCATTAAAAAAGTTTGATAATTTTTTAAATAAAATAAATTTAAATAAAAGAGAAAAAAAAAAAATTAATTTTTGTTTAAATTGGAAAAGTTTAATAGATGATTTTAATTTAGATATAATAATTATATCTTCATTTCATAAAGATCTTGTTAAAATGATGGATTATGCTTATAGTAAAAAAAAACATATACTTGTAGAAAAACCTGCTTCAAATAGTTTTATAAAACTCAAAAAATTTATTGCTTCACATAAAAAAAACTCATCTGTAGTTCACGTGGGTTATGATCATAGATTTTTAGACTCAGTACAACTTGCACAACAACTTATTTTGAAGAAAAAAATTGGAGAATTGATGTTTATGAAAATAAATTATGGTCATGGTGCAAGAGTAGGTTATGCAAAAGAATGGAGATTTAACCCCTCAATATCTGGTGGAGGCCAGCTGATTGACCAGGGGTCACATGTAATTGATTTATCGCTATTATTTTTAGGTAATTTAAAAAATATTAAGTCTACAATTAAAAGCTATTTTTGGAAAAAGAGAGTTGATGATAACAATTTTTTAATTCTTGAATTTGAAAAGCAGTTAGTTTCTTTAGTTCACACTTCATGTACTGAATGGAAAAATACATTTAATTTGGAATTGTACGGAAAGTCTGGAAAAATCAAAATTTTTGGAAAAGGTGGAAGTTATGGTCCAGAAAAACTTGTATTATATAAAATGAATACTAAGAAGTTAGGATTACCAAATATACAGCAATGGACTTTTAATAGTCAAAATAAAAATAAATCTTTTGAAAAAGAATATTCTTATTTTTTAAATTTAATTAAAAGTAAAACTTATCAAAAAGATTCTTTATTAGCCGCTCTTAAAGTTTTAAGTGTAGTTAAAGATATATATAAACAGAATAATTATGATTATTGCTCGTAGTCCATTAAGAATTAGTCTTGGAGGAGGTGGTACAGATTTGCCTTCATATTATAAAAAAAATGACGGAATGGTTTTGTCAGCTGCAATTGATAAATATGTCTATGTTACTTTAACAAAACCCTTCATTGAGGGTATTTATCTGAAATATTCCAAGATCGAGAAAGTTAAATCAATAAATCAAATCCAGCATAATTTAATCAAAAATACGTTTAAAGAATTAAAATATAAAAATATTTCAGTTGAATTAACTACATTGGCCGATATTCCCGCAGGAACAGGTCTTGGGTCTTCAAGCAGTTTTACAACAGCCTTACTAAAAGCTTTATATCATAAAGATAGAAAATTAATCACGCAAAATGAGCTAGCAGAAAAAGCATGTGAAATTGAAATTAACAAATGCAAGTCACCCATAGGAAAGCAAGATCAATACATATCTGCATTTGGAGGTATTACTAAATTTAACTTTGGAAAAAATGGCAAGGTAAGAGTTAATCCATTAAATATAAGTCAAAAGGTACTATATGATTTAGAGGATAACCTTTTAATGTTTTTTACTGGCTATATTCGTAGTGCTAACAAAATATTGTTAACTCAAAATCAAAAATCACTTAAAAGTAATACCAAAATGCTAAAAGCATTAGATAATACTAAAAAATTTGGATATGAAATTTTAAAATTAATTGAAAAAGGAGAACTTGAGAGTTTTGGTGAGTTAATGAATATTCATTGGCAAGAAAAGAAAAAAAGATCAATAATTATGTCAAATCCTAAAATAGATAGCTGGTATAATGATGCATTAAAAAATGGAGCAATAGGTGGAAAAATAGTAGGAGCTGGCGGTGGTGGTTTTTTACTTTTTTATACATCAAACAAAGAAAAATTGAGGGCATATTTTAAAAAACAAAATTTAAGGGAAGTAAGATTCAAATTTGATTTTGAAGGTTCCAAACTAATAATATAAATTAATGCAAGCAGTAATTTTAGCCGGAGGATATGGAAAGAGATTAGGAAAAATTTCTAAAAAATTTCCTAAATCATTAATTAGGATAAATAAAATACCTTTTCTAAAATATCAGATAGACTACTTACGTCAGAACAATGTAAAAAGTATATTAATGTGTTTGGGCTATAAAAATCAGATGATAAAAGATTATATAAAAAAAAATAAATTTAATAACATGAAAATAGATTTTTCTGTTGAAAAAAAACCTTTAGGAACTGGTGGGAGTTTGATTTTAGCAGAAAAAAAACTTCAAAACTTTTTTCTATTGATCTATGGTGATAGTCTATTAGATATAAATTTAAAAAAATTTATATCTAAATTTAAAAAATCAAATAAAAAATCGTTAATTTTAATAAAAAAAAATAATGAAAAACTAATAAAATCAAATATAAAAATAAAAGGAAAAAATTTTTTTTATGAAAAAAAAAAACCTGATAAATCGTTTTTGTATGTTGATTATGGCATGATGATCATTAATAAATTAGCTCTAAAAGGTTTTGCTAAGAATAAATTTATGGACTTTTCAGAAATTTTAAATTTAATGATAAAAAATAAAGATATTCGATATAATATAACTAAGAAAAGTTTTTATGAAATTGGAACTAAATTGGGAATAGCAAGAACAGTAAAATATATAAAAGGTTTGAAAAAATGAAATTTATTAAAAAATATTTTTCAGATACTAAAAATATACTTGATGAAATTAATTTTCAAAAATTAGATAAAGTTATAAAATTAATTGCAAAAATAAAAAGAAATAAGGGAAGAATTTTTTTTTTGGGAGTAGGGGGAAGTGCCGCTAATTGCTCACATGCAGTTAACGATTTTAGAAAGTTGGCAAATATAGAATGTTATACACCAGTTGATAATATTTCTGAACTTACAGCAAGAACTAATGATGAAGGTTTTGACACTATTTTTAAAAACTGGTTAAAAATCAGCAAATTAAGTAATAAAGATTTGATATTTATTTTAAGTGTGGGAGGCGGAAATAAGAAAAAAAATGTTAGCACAAATTTAATAAAAGCTATTGATTATTCTAAATCAGTAGGTGCCAAATCTTGCTCAATAACAGCAGATCTAAATGGATATGCTGTAAAAAAATGTGATATCCCAATAATAATACCAACCATGGATAAAAAATATATAACTCCTCAAGCTGAGGGGTTTCAAGCTGTTATATGGCATATGATTGTTTCTCACCCTAAAATATGTACAAATCAAACTAAATGGTAAAAACTAAAATATTCGCAGACGAAGCTAATTTAAAAAACATATTTAAGTTAAAGAATAATAATTTGATAAAAGGTATTACGACAAATCCTAGTTTAATGAGAAAAGCTGGGGTAAAATCTTATAAAGATTATGTAAAAAAAATATTATCTGTAGAAAAAAAAAGACCAATTTCTTTCGAAATTTTTGCTGACGATACAAATGGCATAATTAAACAAGCAATAACTCTTAAAAACTTTGGAAAAAATGTTTATGTTAAAGTACCATTTTATAACTCTAGAGGTAAAAATAACTTAAAAGCAATTAGAAAGTTATCCGAAAATAAAGTAAAATTAAATATAACTGCAATTTATACGATAAAACAATTAGATCAGTTGCTCAGAATATTAAATCCAAAAGGTAAATCAATCTTATCTATTTTTGCAGGAAGAATAGCTGATACTGGACGAGATCCAAAACAAATAATTAAATATGCAATTAAAAAATTAAAAAAAAATAAAAACCAAGAAATATTATGGGCTAGTTGTAGAGAAGTTTATAATATTATAGAAGCAAAAAAATTAAAATGTCATATAATAACTGTTCCAACTTCAATTATAAATAAATTAAAACTACAAAACAAAAGTTTAGATCTGTATTCAAAAGAAACTTCAAAAGAATTTTTTTTGGATGCAAAAAAATCAAAATTAAAAATCTGAATGTCAAAATACCCAGTTTTAAGTTTGGTTATTCCAACATGGAATAGAAGACCTGTTTTAAATAAAATACTTAATTCATTAACCAAACAAAATTTTAAAAGACCTTTTGAAATTATTGTTTGTGACAGTAATAGCAAAGATGGAACAAAAGAACTTATGTTAAGATATAATAATTATCCTAATTTGATAATCAAATATTTTAATTTAGCAAACAATATATCAATAAAAAGAAATTTTGGATTAAAGTATGCAAAAAGTAATAACATTGTTTTTTTAGATGACGATTGTGTGCCTGAAAAAAATTATATTGATAAATATTTTAAACTATTAAATAATTCTGATGATGAATCTATTTATTGTGGAATAGTCAAATTTCCTAAACAAAAGTTATTTCAAAATTATTATAAATACAGACAATCAAGACATTT
>Ga0315315_10002897_pt1 | contig 15686 bp, 17 predicted proteins | sample M140m3416metaG_FD_203699 | JGI IMG/M metagenome (GOLD analysis project Ga0315315, IMG submission 203699) | Ammonia-oxidizing marine archaeal communities from Monterey Bay, California, United States - M1 40m 3416 | ecosystem: Environmental > Aquatic > Marine > Intertidal zone | place: USA...
ATTTTGAAAAAAAGAAAAAACAAAGAGTGAGATTTAATATTGAAATAAATACAGATCCCAGCTTAAAACCAAATAATAAGGATTTTTCAACAATTCTTAATTATGAAGAAGTAATTAACAAAATTAAAGCTCAAGTAAAAAAGCAACATCACCAACTACTCGAAGATTTAGCAGAAAACATTTTTAAATTAATTTTTCAGAATAGAATCGTAAAAAAAGTAAATTTAAAAATTGAAAAATTAGATATAATTAAAAACTCTGAGTCAGTTGGAATAGAGTTTTCAAAAAAAAGAATATGATTAATAGTTTAGACCTAGGAAAAAAAGTAATCAGAGACAAAATACCATTAATCTCAAGAAACCCTGGAGTTTATAAAATGATAAGCTCTTCAGGCGAAATTCTTTACATAGGTAAAGCTAAAAATATACCTAATAGACTTAAGAGTTATGTATCAGACGCTAACTTGCCTATTAGAACTGAAAGGATGCTGTCTCTAACCCATTCGCTTGAAACTACAACTACAAACAATGAAAGTGAAGCTTTACTTTTAGAGGCCAATTTAATTAAAAAACATAAACCAAGATTTAATATTCTTTTGCGAGATGATAAATCTTTTCCTTACATTTATATTGGAAACAAAGATAAGTGGCCACAACTTACAAAACTTAGAGGTAAAAAATTAAAAACAGGACATTACTTTGGTCCTTTCTCGTCAATAGGTTCGGCAAATTGGACTATAAAAATTTTACAGAAAATTTTTCATTTAAGAGTTTGTGATGACACTGTGTTTAAAAATAGAGATAGACCGTGTATTCTTTACCAAATTAAAAGATGCTCGGCGCCCTGCGTCGGTCACATATCAAAACAAGAATATATGACTATGGTAAACGATGCTATTGAGTTTATATCTGGAAAATCTCGTAGAATTCAAAAAAATCTTTCTAAAGAAATGGAAAGAGCAAGTAAAGACTTGGATTATGAAAAAGCAGCAATAGCACGTGATAGGATTAAAGCCTTAACTCAAATTCAAACATCGCAGAAAATAAATCAAACTAACCTAAATGAAGCTGATGTAATTAGCATTTATAAAGAGACAGGAAAAACCTGTGTTCAAGTATTTTTTTTTCGATCTAAACAGAACTGGGGAAATCAAGCCTTTTATCCTAAGCATGATACAGATGACACAATAGAAGATATTTTATCTTCATTCATTGCTCAATTTTATGCAAATAAAACGATACCTTCATTAATAATCACTAATTACGAAACAAATGATAGAAAGCTTTTAGAAAAAACATTTTCAAAAAAAGAAAATAAAGAAATTATAGTCAAAGTTGCAAAATCAAAAAATGAGGTGAGTGTTTCTAAATTAGCTGAAAAAAACGCAAAACAAGCTTTAACACAAAAATTGATACAATCTGATACTAACAATAATTTGATTGAAAAATTAGCTTCTAATTTCGATTTAAATATTAATATTGACTTAATCGAAGTCTTTGACAATAGCCATATACAGGGAACGGATTCTATTGGAGCTTTAATATGTTTCAGTAATGAGGGATTTATTAAAAAACGTTACAGAAAATTTAATATTAAAAATGAAAAAGTAAAAAATGATGATTATGGAATGATGAAAGAAGTTTTATTTAGAAGATTTTCTAAAGCTATAAAAGAAAAATCTGGATCTTTGTCTCTGCCAGATCTGATTTTAATTGATGGAGGAAAAGGGCAATATTCAGTAAGTAGAGATGTTTTAAATGAACTTGGTTTGCATGATTTACCTATATTAGCTGTAGCAAAAGGCAAAAGAAGAAATGCCGGTGAAGAAAAAATTTATCACAAAAATAAAGAATTTATTTTAAATAAAAGTGATCCTCTTCTATTCTTCATACAAAGACTGAGAGATGAGGCTCATAGATTTGCAATTAGCACCCATAGAGCAAAAAGAAAGAAAAATTTAAGTAAATCTCTTTTAGATCAAATTCAAGGAATTGGAAAACAACGAAAGAGGGCTTTGTTAAATCATTTTGGTTCAGCAAGAGCGGTTGAATCAGCAAGTCTTGAAGATCTTAAAACTATTGAAGGAATAGAAGACAGTATAGCAAATAAAATATATAATTATTTTCACGAATAAGATATGAAACTTAAAATACCAAATATTCTTACAATTGGTCGTATAATTATTGTTCCAATTTTTGTGCTTACCTTTTTTATTCCAGGTTTTTTTGGTGACCTAATTCCTTTTTTTTTATTTGCCTTAGCAAGTTTTACTGATTATCTTGATGGTCTTTTAGCTAGAATGTTTAAAGAGGAGTCAAAGTTAGGAGAACTCTTAGATCCTATTGCTGATAAAATTCTAGTAGCTGCAGCTTTAATCTTATTGGTGATGAACGGAACAATAAAAAATTATGAAGTAATTGCAGCAATAATTATACTTACGAGAGAAATTCTTATATCTGGTTTAAGAGAGTTTTTAGCAAAAGGTCAAATTACTATGCAAGTAACAAGCCTCTCTAAGCTAAAAACATTTATTCAAATGATTTCAATTGCCATATTGTTAACTGGAGAAAGTGGAAATAAATTAATCAATTTTCAAGACTATAATGCTCAAACCATAGGTATAATTCTTTTATGGCTTTCAGCATTTTTAACTCTTTATACTGGTTATGACTACTTAATGAAAGGTATCGATCACGCTATTGATCAAGACAAGAGAGAATTATAATGACTTTATCAGATCAAAACCTGAGAGAGAAAGAATTTCACAATAAGTTACAATCGAGTACTAAGGGAAGATTTGAAAATATTTTCTATAAGGCAATTTTAAATGCCTGGGAGGATTTTTATAATTTTTTAAATTCAAATGCTAAAAATTCTGAAATATTAGATTATGGATGTGGTGTAGGACCAGTTATAGAAAAAGTTGTCAAATTAAAACCAAAAAAAATAACAGGTATTGATATTTCCGACATATCAATTTCCAAAGCAAAAGAAAAATTTGTTAACTTAGGTGATAAAGTAGAACTATTCGTTGATAATTGCGAAAATACAACGTTTAGTAATGAAAAATTTGATATAGTTTATGGCCTTGGCATTCTTCATCATTTACAATTTTCTAAATGTATAAATGAAATTTCAAGAATCTTAAAACCTGATGGTGCATTATTATTCATTGAACCATTGGGCACAAATCCTTTCATAAATCTATACAGATTGCTAACACCCAAGTCTAGATCTACGGATGAGCATCCTTTAAAATTTGAGGACTTTAAAATGATCAAAGAAAAATTTAAAAACATTCATGTAAAATACTATGGATTTTTAACACTAATTTTTTTCCCTTTGTATAAATCAAATGAGTCAAAAGTTTTTAAGCTATTGGTTAAATTGGACCAGCTGCTTTTTAAAATTAAAATTTTTCAATACTTTGCTTGGTCTGTGCTTATTACTGCTAAGAAAAATTAAGCTGCAGATTTTTTTCTAACTAAGTTCTGATATGACTCATTTAAATCAGTGATCATTTTACAAACTTTAAAGGAATAATCAGATATTTGTGAAACTGGGGTTACTTCGGCAGCAGTGCCTGTTAAAAAACACCCTACAAATTCTTTCATGTCCTCAGGTTTAATCTTTCTTTCGATGACATCTATTCCTTTTGACTTTGCAATTTTAATTACTTCTCTTCTTGTGATCCCATCTAAAAATGAATCAGGAATGGGCGTGTGCAATTCTCCATCTTTGCTTTTAAAAAATATATTAGCTCCTGTAGCCTCTGCTATATTACCTTCATGATCAAGCATTAATGAGTCAGTAAAACCTTTAGCCTCTGCCTCGTGTTTTGACAAAGTGCAAATCATATACAAACCTGCCGCTTTTGTATCCCAAGGGATTGTATTTGGAGCAGGCCTCCTCCAGTTAGAAATATTTAATTTAATTCCTTTTAATTTAAGCTTAGGGTCAAAATATGATCCCCATTCCCAAGTTGCAATAGCAACATGAATTTTATTTTTTTGTGCAGATATGGCCATCATTTCACTTCCTCGCCATATCAAGGGTCTAACATATCCATTTTGAACTTTTTGGATGTGAACTATACTTTTACAAGCTTCATTAATTTCAGATTTGGTGTAAGGAACAATAATGCCCATTCTTTGAGCGGAATGAAAAAGTCTTTCAGTATGTTCTTCAAGTTTAAATATCTCACCATCATATACTCTTTCTCCTTCAAAAACACAGCTCGCATAATGCAGCCCATGATTTAAAATATGAATATTTGCATCTTCCCAATTAACAGTTTTTCCGTTAAACCAAATTTTTCCCGATCGTTTATCGTAAGGTACGCTTTCCATTAAATGTAAATATATAGATTTTTTATTTTTAAAAAAGTATATTCATTGCAAGGATAAGTCAATATAACTTACCATTATGAAAGATTTACTTTATCTTAAGGATGAACAAATTAAAGAGTTTATACAATTGCTCTATTATGCTTATAGAGAAACATTTTCTGATCCAAAAGAAATTTTGTCAAAAAAATATTTTGGACCTGCTCACTTAAGGGCGCTAAATTTAATTGAGAGAAATCCTGGTATTAATTTAGGAGAGTTAATTTTTAGATTAAAGGTTACTAAACAAAGTTTAAATAGAGTTTTAAGAGATCTTATTAAGTCAAAAATGATTAAACAGATACAAGATGAAACTGATACGAGAAAAAAAAATTTATTCTTAGATAAAGAGGGAAAAACTTTTTTTGAAACAGTTTATAATGCTCAAAAAAAAAGAATATTTAATGCATTAAAAAACTCAAACTCGGACTCCGTAATTAAATTTAAGGATGTATTGAAGAAAATTATAGATGGAAAATAATAAAAATCATATTCTTGTAGTAGACGATGACGACAGAATACGTAATCTTTTAAAAGATTACTTATCTGATAATAGTTATATAGTTTCTACGGCTGAAAATGCAGATCAAGCAAAAGAAAAATTGCAATTTTTTAAGTTCGATATAATTATACTTGATGTAATGATGCCAGGTCAAAATGGATATGATCTAACAAGAGAAATTAAGAAAAAAATTAAAGTTCCTGTGATATTGTTAACAGCTAAAGGTGAAGTTGAAAATAGAATCAAAGGATTAGAACTTGGTGCTGATGATTATATTGGAAAACCTTTTGAGCCAAAAGAACTATTATTAAGAATCAAAAATATTATTGATAAAAATATTAAAATCGATTTTTCTAATAAACATAACGTGGGAGATGCCGAAATTGATTTAAATAAGATGACGATTGTTCTTAAGGGTAAGTCTAAAAAAATTAATAATTCGGAAAAAAAAATTTTAATTGAAATGCTAACAAACCCAGGAATTACTTACTCAAGAGAAGAAATTGGAAAAGTATCTGGAATAAGTCAAGAACGATCAATCGATGTTATGATAACTAGACTTAGACAAAAATTAGAAATTAACCCGAAAAGTCCAAAATATCTTCAAACTATAAGAGGCTCAGGCTATGTTCTCTGGATTGAATAAATTTATTAAATATATTTTACCTAAAAGACTTTTTTACAGAGCTTTAATAATTGTTGCCGCTCCAACAATTATTCTTCAAATAATAATTACAATTGTATTTTATGATAGTGTTTGGATAAAAGCTAACAAAAATATTACTAGATCACTAGTAGCACAGTTGAAAACAATAGAGGAGGTTTATCGAAACGATAATAAAAACTTAGATTTTTTCACTGACAGTTATAAAAATAATTTTAATTTTGAAATAGGAATTAATCAGGAAGTATTTCCTGAAAATAGCGGAGAGAGAAGATTTAGTCCCATGGATAGATCATTAAGGAGAGAATTAAAATCAGTTTTTGGAAATAATAATTATTGGTTTAACACTTTTAAATTTAAAAATGCTGTTGAAATTAAAATACGTTCTGGAAATGAAGTGATTGAATTTTTAGTTCCTAAAGAAATGGTTTCTGCTTCTTCAGTAAGACTTTTCCTTTTGTGGACAACTTTACCTTCATTAATTTTAGTTATAATTGCACTAATATTTTTAAAGAATCAAACTAAACCACTTGTTAAGCTTGCAAAAGCTGCTGAAAGATTTGGAAAGGGAGATTATGTTAATGACTTTCGTGCATCAGGTTCACAAGAAATAAGAAAAGCTGCATTTGAATTTGATCGCATGGCAAAAAGAATTAATCGCCATCTAAATCAAAGAGCAGAAATGCTTTCTGGAATCAGTCATGATTTAAGAACTCCATTAACTCGTCTTAAGTTGCAGTTAGCTATGTTAAAGCAAAAAGAAATTTCAGAGAAAATGTCTAAAGATATTGATGAAATGGAAAAAATGTTAAATGATTATTTGCATTTTGCTAAAACTCAAACTCAAGAAAGCACTGTTACAATAAATTTAAATAGTCTTCTAAATTCAATTAAAATTGATTTAAATAATGACAAATTACTCGTAAATGAAAATGATATTAAAATAGAATTAGAGGGAAGACCAATTGCTTTAAGAAGATCTTTTGAAAATATTATACAAAATGGTTTGACTTACGGAAATTCAGTAAATGTAGATATCCAAAAAGGAAATAACAGAGCTTTTGTTACGATTGAAGATGATGGACCGGGAATACCGGAGGATCAGTATAAAAATGTTTTCAAACCTTTTTTCAGATTAGACAAAAGTAGAAGTCTTAATCAGTCCGGGGTTGGATTAGGTCTGGCCATTGTTGAGGATATAATTAATTCGCATGGTGGTAATATCCAGCTAGGTAAAAGCAAATACGGAGGGCTACAAGTTAAAATTTCTTTACCTTTTTAGTTTTTTTATTTTTCAATAATTTCTTGATAATGATATCTTGTTTTTGAACAATTTTTTTTAAAACCTCAAACTCCTCTCTTTTTACAAGTTCAAGCTTACTAATTATTTTATCTTTCTTAAATTTTAAATCAGTAGAAATTTCTTTTTTGATATCATTTGACGTTAAAATACCATTTTCAATTAAGTTGGTTAAAGATTTTAAAATTTTTTCTGAATTACTCATAAGTTATCTTATTTTATGGCCATCTTAATTTCAAATATGTTATAAGATCTCATGTTCACCCATAATTTAGACCCCGTTTTATTGGATTTTGGGTTTATTATTATTAGATGGTATTCTTTAGCATATGTTTTTGGAATTTTTTTAGGATGGTGGTTTGGAAAAAAAATAATTAAACGTATTTTGAAGAATAATCAGCTTAAATTTAAATTAAGTGAATTTGATGATTTAATCACTTATTTAATTATATCTATAATTATTGGTGGTCGTTTAGGTTATATAGTTTTTTATAATCCTGGATACTACATATCTAATCCGTTAAATATTATTAAAGTCTGGGAAGGAGGGATGTCTTTTCACGGCGGATTAATTGGAATAGTAATTGGTACTTATATATTTTCAATTAAAAGAAATGTTTCAACTTTCTTTTTACTAGATGTAATTGCGTGTGTTGCGCCAATTGGTATTTTTTTAGGACGTATAGCTAATTTTATTAATGGTGAACTAGTGGGTAAAGTAAGTAATTTTTCATGGAGTGTAATTTTTCCCAACATTGATTTGCTCCCAAGACATCCATCTCAATTATACGAGGCTTTTTTGGAGGGAATTATTCTATTCATAATAATGAATATATTAATTTTTCGAAATCAATATAAAATTGGAACCTGTTCATACTTGTTTTTAATTTTATATGGAGTTTTTAGAATTTTTTCAGAAATTTTCAGAGAACCAGATAAACATTTAGGTTACCTATTTAATTTATTTAGCATGGGATCAATACTCAGTTTTTTTATGATTTTAGCTGGCATAACTATCATGAGTTATTATAGAAAAAAATGAAATCTAATTTAAAATTTTTTAAGAATTCTAAAATATTGCCAGTAGATATTTTTTTAAAAAATGTTTTGTATGATCTCAAATTTGGTTACTACAATTCTCGACAGCCCTTTGGTGCAAAAGGTGACTTTATAACGTCACCAAAAATTTCAAATCTGTTCTCAGAAATGATCGCAATTTGGATTATTAGTTCATGGGAATTGTTAGGAAAGCCAAAAAATATAAATATTATAGAGCTCGGGCCAGGTGACGGTAGTTTGATAAAAGTACTTTTAAGTTCATTTAAAAAATTTCCTGAGTTTAATTCTGCTAAAAGAATTTTTTTATATGAAAAAAGCAACTCTTTGAAAAAAAAACAAAAGATTTTTTTTTCACAAAAAGATGTGAAATGGATTAATAATTTCAATATAATCAAAAAAGGTCCTGTGATTTTTTTTGGAAATGAATTCTTCGATGCTATTCCAATAAAACAATTCAAAAAAATAAAAGGTTATTTACAAGAAAAAAATTACTCTATTAATAAGAATTATCAAATTAAAGAAGTTTTTAAAAAAGCATATGACTCAGATAAAAAAATTATCAAATCTTTTAAAACTTTAAAGAGTTTAAATTTTGTAGAATTTCCAAAATACGGATTGCAGGAGTTAAAAGCAATCACAAAAAAAATTACTGAATTGAACGGTTGTATTTTAATGATAGACTATGGATATTTAAAACCGAATAATCAGAACACTTTACAATCAGTTAAAAAACATAAAAAAAATATTTTATTAAAAAATTTAGGTAAAGCCGATATTACTTCGCATGTAAATTTTGCTCTTTTAAGTGAATTTTTTTTAAAAAACGGTTTAAAAACAAAAGGTATAATTACCCAGAAAGAATTTTTACAAAATATGGGTATTCTTGAGAGAGCAAAAATGATTTCAAAAAAGATGAAGTTTAGAGAACAATCAAACTTATACTTAAGATTAAAAAGATTGCTAAGTTCTCAATATATGGGAAGTTTATTTAAAGTAATCTTAGCTTATAAATTTAAAAAAAGTAATTTTGCGGGATTTAATTAATGTATTATTCGAGTAATTTAAAAAAAATTAAAAAAATTAATCATTGTTTTTTTTCAAGAAGAAAAGGATTTTCAAAAGGTATATACCGAGGTTTAAATTGTGGAAAAGGCTCAAAAGATAATAAAAAAAATATAGGTAAGAACTTAGCATTTGTAGCCAAACATATGAAAGTCAAAAGAAGTAGGCTTATATTAATGCATCAAACACATAGCAGTAAAGTGGTCGAAATAAAAAAAAAAAATTATAAAAAAAAAATATTTGCAGACGCTATGATAACAAAAATGCATGGTGTTGCGCTTGGAGTGGTTACTGCAGACTGTGTACCTATCATTTTATATGATGCCAAAAATGAAATTATTGGTTGTGTTCACGCTGGATGGAAAGGTGCTTATTTAGATATAATAAAAAAAACTATTAATAAAATCAAAAAATTAAATTTAAAAACTAAAATATTTGCATGTGTTGGTCCGTGTATCGGTAAGAAAAGTTATGAAGTTGATCTTGCATTTTATAAAAAATTTATAAGCAAATCTAAAAAGAATAAGAAATATTTCTCAAAAACTAATAGTCCAAAAAAATTGTTTAATTTGAGAAAATTTGTAACTGATAAACTGTTAAAATTTAATATAAATGTTGATCAGATAAATAGAGATACATTCGCTGAAAGAAGTAATTTTTTTAGTTACAGGAGATCCTGTAGATTACAAGAAAAAGATTATGGTAGATGTATATCTACAATTAGCATGCTTTAACTTAATTAATTTGAAAAGATGAAGAAATAAGGTATAAGTAGGTACATTTCATGAAAATTTTATCTGGAACAAGTAATTTAATATTAAGTAAAAAAATTGCTAAAGATTTAAAATTAAAATTAATCAATACAAATATAAGAAGATTTGCTGATGGCGAAATCTACATTGAAATTAATGAAAATATAAGAGGTAATAGTGTGTTTGTAATTCAATCTACCTCAAATCCTGCAAATGATAATTTAATGGAACTGCTTCTTGTAATTGATGCTTTGAAAAGATCCTCTGCTAAAACTATTACTGCGGTAATTCCCTATTTTGGCTATGCGAGACAAGATAGAAAAGTAGCTCCTAGAACATCAATATCAGCAAAAGTTGTTGCTAATTTATTAACTAACGCTGGAGCAAATAGAATAGTAACAGTAGATTTGCATGCAGGACAGATACAAGGTTTCTTTGATATGCCGGTTGATAACTTGTTTACAACTCCTTTATTTTCAAAATTTATTAAAAAGAAAATTAATTCAAAAAATTTAATTTGTGTTTCTCCTGATATGGGAGGTGTAGCTAGAACAAGAGCTTTAGCTACAAGACTTAAAGCTGATCTTGCTATAATAGACAAAAGAAGACCAGCTCCAGGAAAATCTGAAGTAATGAATATAATTGGTGATGTTGGAAACAAAACTTGCATTATTGTTGATGATATAATTGATAGCGGAGGAACAATAATTAATGCTGTTGACGCCTTAAAGAAAAAGGGAGCAAAAGAGGTATTTGTATTTATCACTCACGCAGTATTAAGTGGAGAAGCAGCTAAAAAAATAAAAAATTCAAAAATAAAGAAATTAATTATTACTGACTCAATTGATAATTCCAGTAAGATTAAAAATAACAATAAAATTGAGGTCTTGTCTATCTCATCCTTGATGTCAGAAGCTATAAAAAGAATAGCAAATTCAAATTCTGTATCGGATTTATTCAATTAACCCTTGTTTTGATTTTAAACTTGGGTTATACACCCACTTCAATAAATTATGAGTGATTTAAAGGCAATAAAAAGAGAAAATACTTCTTCTGGGTCAAATAATAAATTAAGATCGGAAGGATTAATACCTGCTATTTTATATGGAGGTAAAGACGCAAACCAAAATATCTCAATCGAAAAAAAAGATGTTAAAAATTTAGTTAACTCTGACACTTTTTTATCAAAGGTGTTAGAGCTTGAAATTGATGGCAAAAAAGAAAAAGTAATCCCAAGAGACGTGGCATTCAATGTAATATCTGAAGAACCTATTCATATAGATTTTATGAGAATAGTTTCTGGTAAAAAAATTATACTTGAGATTCCTGTAAAGTTTATAAATCATCCAGACTCTCCTGGTTTAAAAAGAGGTGGTGTGTTAAACATTGTAAGAAGAAAAATAGAATTAAAGTGTCCCGCAGAAAATATACCTGATGAAATAATTGTTGACCTGGCGGGAACTGATATCGGTACAAGTATAAAAATTTCATCTGTAAAATTAGAAAATAATGTCGCTCCAACAATTACAGATCGTGATTTCGTCATTGCAACAGTTGCATCTCCAACCGTAATTAAAGAACCAGAAAAACCAGCAGAGGGAGAGGCTGCTGCTGAGGGTGCAGAAGGAGAAACTCCTGCTGAAGGTACAGAGGTGTCAGCTAAAGACGGAGATGGAGCTAAAAAAGATGATAAGACTAAAGAAGGTGTTGATAAAAAACCTGACGACAAAAAATCTTCTGAAAAAAAACCTGCTGAAAAAAAACCTGCTGAAAAGAAATAATTAATATGCTTTTACTTGTCGGATTAGGAAATCCTGGATCCAACTATACTAATACTAGACACAATATTGGTTTCAAAATTATCGATGCTATCAATGCTCACTTCAAGCTTTCTAAGCAAAAACCAAAATTTAAGGGTTTGCTTACTACAGGAAATATTGATGAGAAAAAAATTTACGCTATTAAACCATTAACTTTTATGAATAATTCTGGAACTGCTATTAAGGAGTTGATTGACTATTTTAAGATTAATGCAAAAGATGTTTTTGTTTTTCATGATGATATGGATATTGACTTTGGAAAAATAAAAGCGAAATTTGGAGGAAGTAGCGCAGGGCACAATGGAATTGAGTCAATAGATAAATTTATTGGTAAAGATTATTCTAGAGTTCGCATAGGCATTGGACATCCAAAACAAAAGAAAAAAGTTAATAATCATGTTTTAGAAGATTTTAAAGAGGATGAAGAAGAAAAAATAAATGAGATAACTGAGAATATTGTAAAACAGTTGCCTACATTAATAGAAAAAAAGATAGACCTATTTTCAAGCAAAGTTAATCAAGACCTTAATGGGATTTAAATGTGGAATAGTTGGGCTTCCAAATGTTGGAAAGTCTACTTTATTCAATGCTTTGACAGCTTCAAAAAATGCAGAAGCAGCTAATTTTCCTTTTTGTACAATCGATCCAAATATTGGAATAGTAGATGTAATTGATGAAAGAGTAGATAAATTAACAAAATTATCTAATTCTAAAAATAAAATATATACCAATATAACGTTTGTCGATATTGCAGGATTAGTTAAGGGGGCTTCAAAAGGTGAAGGATTAGGAAATAAATTTCTTTCTCACATCAGAGAAGTAGATGCAATTATTCACTTGGTAAGATGTTTTGAGTCCGATAAAATTACACATGTTAACTCAAGAATCAGTCCAGTTGAAGACCTTGAAACAATCAAAACAGAGATAATACTTTCTGATTTAGATATCATTCAAAAAAAGCTTGAAAAGAGTAAAAAAAAATTACTTCAAGACAAAGAGGTAAAAATACTTGAAGAAAAACTTAAACTATTAAACGAAGGAAAAGAGGCAATTATAAATGATCAGTTTGAGAAAAATTTTTTAAATACTTTGGGATTATTAAGTGTTAAACCTAAAATTATTGTATGTAATGTTGATGAGGAAAATCTGGCAAAAGGAAATGACTTTACAGAAAGTGTAAAAAAAAAATATTCAACTGAAAAAATTGTTACTATCTGTGCTGATATTGAAGATCAAATTATGGGTTTAGACAAAAGTGAAAGAGAAACTTTCATGAAAGAAATTGGATTAAATAAAACTGGTCTAAATCAATTAATTAGAGAGGGTTATGATCTTTTAAATCTTGAAACATTCTTTACCTCAGGCCCAGAGGAAAGTAGAGCTTGGACAATAGAGAAAAATACTTTAGCACCGAAAGCTGCAAGTGTTATTCATACTGATTTTGAAAAAAATTTTATTAGGGCTGAAGCAGTTACATGCGAGGACTTTATAAAGTATGGTAGTGCTGAGAAATGTAAAGAAAATGGTAAATTAAGAATTGAAGGTAAAGATTATATTGTTAAAGATGGTGATGTCTTATATTTCCGTGTCAATCCGTGACCAAATTTTCTTCATGCTTAAATAAACTAAAGTTGTTAATAGTATTAAGTAAATAATTACTTTAACTCCCGTTCTATGTCTTTCCTCTAATTCAGGTTCTGCAGCCCATGTTAAAAATGTTGTGACATCTTTAGCCATTTGGTCCACTGAAGCTTGTGTGCCATCAGAATATTCTACAATATCCTCGCTTAATGGAGATGACATTTTTATTTTATTACCAATCATATATTTATTATAGTAAACACCATCATCTAGAGTAACACCCTCTGGTGGATCTTCGTATCCAACAAGTACCGAATAAATATAATTTGAGCCACCTGGTCTTGCTTTAACTAATACAGACATATCAGGAGGATAAGCTCCGCCATTGGCAGCTATAGAGGCTTTCACATTAGGATATGGGTTTTTAAATTTATCTGCAGGTCTTCCTGGTCTTGTAAACATTTCACCTTGATCATCTGGACCGTCAGTGATCTCTACGCTTGCAGCAATTGCTTTTACTTCTTGCTCTGAAAATTCTGGCCCACCAGGCTCTCCAAGATTTCTATAACTTAGATATTGCATTGAGTGGCATGAGGAACAGACTTCTTTATAAACTTGAAATCCTCTTTGTAATGAAGCTCTATCAAATTTACCAGTAATGCCTTTAAAACTCCAATCAACCTTAAGGGGTTCGGCTTCTTCACCAGCACTATATGATTTAACCGAAGAGGCTAATAATAAAGAAAAAATAAATAAAAGACTTTTAAAATTAAATCTTTTCATTATCCTTCCTAGCAAGCGCTGGGTCCGCTCCACCAGTAAGCACTGGCTCGGAGATACTCATAGGTATTGGATCTGTTTTTTCTAACAACCCAACTACAGGCATGACAACTATGAAATGAGCAAAGTAGTAAATTGTTCCTACTCTTGCTAAAACTAAATAAATCCCTTCAGCTGGCATCGCACCCATATAACCAAGCATTAATACGTCTAAAACAAATATCCAATAAAATTGTCTGTAGATTGGTCTAAATACTGCTGACCTAACTTTAGAAGTATCTAACCACGGTAAAACAAACAAAATAAAGATTGCTCCAAACATTAAGATAACTCCACCTAACTTATCTGGAACAGATCTTAAGATTGCATAAAAGGGTAATAAATACCATTCAGGTACAATATGCGCCGGTGTAACTAAAGGATTGGCAGGAATATAATTATCAGAATGTCCTAAAACATTTGGTGAAAAGAAGACGAACCCTGCAAAGATAATCATAAACATTAATAATGCAAAAGTATCTTTAATTGTTATGTACGGATGAAATGGAACTGTGTCTTTAGAGGGTTTCTTAATATCGATTCCCACGGGATTGTTGTTACCAGGTACATGAAGAGCCCAAATGTGTAAAACAACTAGTCCTAAAATTAAAAAAGGTATTAAATAGTGTAAACTAAAAAATCTATTTAGAGTTGGATTATCTACTGAATAAGCTCCCCACAACCATGTTGTAATACTTTCACCAACCAATGGAATAGCGCTAAATAAGTTTGTAATAACTGTCGCTCCCCAAAAACTCATTTGTCCCCAAGGTAAAACATAACCCATGAATGCTGCAGCCATCATTAAAAGATAAATTAAAAGTCCTATAATCCAAATTACTTCTCGAGGAGACTTATAAGATCCATAAAATAAAGATCTAAAAATATGGATGTATACTGCAAGAAAGAACATCGAAGCTCCATTGCTATGAATATAACGAATTAACCAACCGTAATTCACATCTCTCATTATATGTTCAACGCTAGCAAAAGCTAAGTCAGCGTGAGCTACGTAATGCATAGCTAACACTATTCCTGTAATTATTTGGGTTAATAAACAGAAAGTTAGAATACCACCAAATGTCCACCAGTAATTTAAATTTTTTGGTGTTGGATAATCTGTAAGATGTGCACCTAAAGTTAAAAGTGGAAGACGATCATTAAACCATTTACCCGCTTTAGACTTTGGTGTATATTCGTGATCACTCATAATTTTTTTTATCCTATTTTAATTGTATTGTTGTCTACAAATTCAAATTTTGGTATTTCCATATTTTTTGGAGCTGGACCTTTTCTAATTCTTCCTGATAAATCATAATGTGATCCATGACATGGGCAAAACCAACCTTTGTAATCTCCTTTATCTTTAAGAGGTACACATCCTAGATGTGTGCAGACTCCTAACATAACTAACCATTCATCTCTTCCATCTTTAACTCTATCCTCATCTTTTTGTGGGTCGGGTAACTCTGACAAACTAACTGCTCTTGCTTCTGCAATTTCATCTTGTGTTCTTCTTTTTAAAAATACTGGCTTCCCTCTCCACAACACAGTTATAGAGTTTCCTGGCTCAACTTGACTAATATCAACTTCAGTTGTAGCTAAAGCTTGCTGAGCTTTATCAGGATTCATTTGGTGAACTAGAGGCCAAACGACTGCTCCAAGGCCAACCGCCCCTATTGTATAACTAGCTGTAAATAAAAAATCTCTTCGATTTACTTTCTTTTCTTCTTTGCTCATTA
>Ga0315315_10002899_pt1 | contig 15679 bp, 17 predicted proteins | sample M140m3416metaG_FD_203699 | JGI IMG/M metagenome (GOLD analysis project Ga0315315, IMG submission 203699) | Ammonia-oxidizing marine archaeal communities from Monterey Bay, California, United States - M1 40m 3416 | ecosystem: Environmental > Aquatic > Marine > Intertidal zone | place: USA...
TGGGCTTTTATGATGCCGGCTCGTCAGTCGATAATAGCTGAATTAGTAGATGATAACCAGCTTAATAATGCTGTTTCATTAAACGCAGCAGGTATGTCACTAACCACAATGATTTCTCCCGCAATAGGAGGGTTGGTATATCATTATTTTGGACCAGGAATGACCTATATATTAATAACTTTATTCTGCATAATTGCCATTTTTAGTACATCTATGATTCCAAGTACTAAATCAAAAAATAATAAGAAGCCTAAGATGTTTAAAGAAATCAAAGAAGTTTTTTTAGTGCTTAAGGGTAACAATTTGCTTATGTATTTGATCTTATTAGCACTAATTACAACTCTACTGACAATGCCTACTAGAACTCTTTTTGCACCATATGCATCCGAACGTCTTTCAGGTGGGGCTCTAGAAGTTGGATTAATGCTTGCCTCTATAGGAGGTGGAGCATTACTGGGAACATTAATCGCAGCTTCAATCCCTCAGGATTCAAAAAAAGGTAAATATATTTTACTGACTTCAATTATTTCAGGTGTTTCTATCTTGATTTTAGGGTTTTCATCTTTTACTCTTTTTTCTATTTTTATATGTTTCTTTCTAGGTGTAGGAGATGCTGGCAGAAGGTCTTTAAATCCTTCAATGATAATTGAAAAAACCCCTGTTGAGTTTAGGGGAAGAGTTATGGGATTTTATGCCATGAGTTTTGGATTTATTCCTTTAGGTGCAATTCCAATGGGAATTATCGCTGATAATTATGGAGTAAATATTGCATTTATTTTTTCAGGTATTGCTTTGATTCTTTTTACTATTTTATTGAGTAATAAAAAAGTTATTAGAAGCTAATTTTTTGATCTACTACTTCCCATATATATCTAACTGCTAAAGATCTATAAGGTTTCCATTTTTCAGAAAAATTATAAACTTCTTCATCAGAAGGAAGCTTGTCTAATTTGTAAATTTTTTGTATTCCTTTTTTTACTCCCAAGTCATTTGCTGGACAAATATCTTTATTACCTCCAGTAAATAGAAGAAAATTTTCAACAGTCCAAGGTCCAATTCCTTTAATTTCACAAAGTATTTTTTTTGCATCTTCTTCTTTTAAGTTAGAAACTAAACTCAAGTCTAGTTTTTTATTTGTGATCAAATCGGATATCTCTAAAATTGTCCTAGTTTTTGTTTTAGAAAGACCTAAATTATGAAGGAGGTTTTCAGTAGAAGTATCAATTGAGAGACTTTTTATATCATCTCCAAACTTATCAGTAAACTTTATGAATATACTTGAGGCTGCGCTTATACTCAGCTGTTGTCCTATAATGATTCTAACTAATGATAAGAATTCAGAATTTTTTTTATAATCATCTTGAATAATAAAATTCTCTTTTTCAAAAAAATTTATAAATTTACCTAATTTTTTATCCCTATTTATAAGATATTTAACTATCTTTATTCTTTCTAAATCTTTTTTTGTCATAATTTTATATTATTAAATATATAACTTATAAATCGATTATAAATATGAATAACCAAAAATATCTAGACCCTAAAGTTGTAGGAGTAGGGATTTTAGAAAAAGAAAATAAAATTCTGTTAGTCAAACGAGGAATTGAGCCTGGCTATGGTTTGTGGAGTATGCCTTCAGGATATATAAATCGATTTGAAAAAGTAGAAGATGCAATTGAGAGAGAACTTCTTGAAGAATGTGGAATAATAGTCAAAGCAGATTGGATATCTGGAGTTTACTCAAATTCTGATTCCCCTATAATTCTTTTAGTTTGGAATTTAAAATTTATCTCAGGAGATATAAAACCTTTAGATGAGACTTTAGAAGTAGGTTTTTTTGATATTAATAACTTGCCTGATTTGGCATTTGATCATGATTTAGAAATTATTTCTAATTGGTCCGAAATAAAAAAAATTAAGTAGATTTATGGCTTTCTATAAGTCTCTTAACTCTTTTCCAAATAGAATCTGCCACTCTAGATTCTGTCTGATGTCCTCCAACTATACTCCAATTTGTTCGATTATCATTAGCCATTTCTAAGTAGCCATTTCTAACTTTATTGTGGAAACTGTTATCCATATTTTCATACTTGTTTCCTTCATAATTTTCTCGTTTGCTTTTGTTTGATTTTTCTAGAGAATCTAATTCTATATTTATTGATTTATTAATCCTTGTGTTTGAAACATTTGGATCTATATCAAGTAAAATAGTTAAGTCAGGAAATAGTCCATTCGTAGTTATTTTATTTAAATTATTTATGGTTTCTATATCTACACCTTTGCCATATCCTTGATATGCTAAGGTCGAATGAATGAATCTATCAACAATTACTGTTACACCTTTATTTAATGCGGGAACAATAACTGATTTACATAATTCTGCCCTAGCAGCACAAAATAAATAGGTCTCTGCAATTGGATTTTGAATACTTTTGGATTTAACCCATTTTCTAACCTGTTCTCCTAAAGGAGTATTTCCAGGTTCATGGATTAATATAGAGTTAATACCTTCATCTACAAGCTTATTTACCAGTCTTTTGCACTGGGTAGATTTCCCTGATCCTTCTCCTCCTTCAAATGTAATTAGCAAACCTTTAGAGAGAATATTCTTTGAAGACTTTCCGTCTTCAGGGAAGTTAAATAGTTTTAAGTTTCTTTCTGATTTTTTTTTTGAAGCCATTATTTTCTTTTTTTGAGCACTATCCTTCTATTACTTTCTTCACCTACAGATATTGATCCTATTCCTTCATTTGTTGCAAAAAAATGTTGCTTTCTTCTGATGTATGGATCTTGAGGGGATAATTCTATTTCATTTTCTCCATTTTTGATTTTTTTAATACCAATCATAACTTCATTTAAAGCTTCAGAGTTATCAGTGTCAAGTTTACTATCAACAATATTTTCTTTTGAAGATTTTTCAGGACTTATTTTTTCTAAAAATCTAGTTATTTGATCGCTCGATCCTCTTTTGATTAAATGAATTGGGATACCTACTTTTTCTGCCATTTCTATGATTTTTGGTTTAGGTTCTTTAGAATAATTAGATTTAGTTGTTAATATGATTTTAGCTGATTCAGGCTTAGAAACAATTCTTATATTAGAAAAAAAAGATTTAGATAATTTCTTTAATTTGGTTTTTTGAAGCCCAAATGGGAATACATCTATTTTTTTAATATTTGTTTTTTCTTCATTTTCTTTTACTAATATATTTTCATTATTTCCTTCTAAGTTTTTTTGATCCTTTGATAAATTATTAATATTTTTTTCATCACTTACTTTAATTAATTGGCCTTTTGAAATTTTTCTTATTTCTGTAGTTGTTGAGATTCCTCTTAATTTTTTATCTACAGCCCTTGCTACATCAAAATGAACAGCAACTTCGTTTCTATCTATTATTTCAACTAAGATATCAAAGCTTGGTTCAAATTCCCTCTCTAGAACAGTTTTCTGAGTCCTTCTTCTCCTAGCTTCAATATCTCCTAATGTAACTGACTTTACTCCTCCTATTAGATCACTTAGAGTAGGGTTTATTATAAGATTATCTAATGTATTTCCATGTGCAGTGGCTATTAGTTGCACTCCTCTTTCAGCAATTGTCCTTGATGCCATTGCTTCTTTTTCGGTGCTTATCTCATCAATAACTATTACCTCTGGCATATGATTTTCAACAGCTTCAATCATAACATTATGTTGAAGATCAGTATTTTTTACTTGCATTCTTCTGGCAGAGCCTATTGCAGGGTGAGGAATATCTCCATCACCAGCTATTTCATTTGAAGTATCTATTACTACTACTCTTTTTTCTTCCTTATCAGCTAATAACCTTGCTATTTCTCTCAACATTGTAGTTTTACCAATTCCAGGTTTCCCCATGATTAAAATACTTTTTCCATTTCCTATAAAATCTTCTATTACTTGGATGCTTCCAAAAATTGCCCGGCCGACTCTACATGTTAATCCAATTGTCTTACTTGCCCTATTTCGAATTAATGAAATTCTATGGAGTGTTTTTTCAATCCCTGCTCTATTATCGTCACCAACGTGACCTAATTTTTCAAGAACAAAGCTTAGATCTAAATCAGTAACTATTTCCTTTTCTAGTGACTTTTTAGTTTTTGCATAAATAATTACAGGTGGTCTTCCAATATCCATGACCACTTCTATAAGCTCTTGATTTTCTCTATCAATATTATTTGTAATCTTTTTCGGTAAAATATCTAAAAATAGATCTAAATCATCTAAAATTTCTAAATTTTCTTTAAACATAATAATTAACTTTATATCAATATTTTTGTGAAATATTAATTATCCTTTTGTTAAATTTATGAAATATTCATGCACTTTTGAAGATCCTGTAATTTCAGGATGAAAAGAAGTTCCCATAATTTTGTTTTCTTGTATTGCCACAATAGTTCCATCCTCAAGAGTTGAAAGTACTTTAACATTTTTAGAAATTTTTTTAACAATTGGAGCTCTAATAAAAACAGCTTTTATTTTTTGTTCTATTCCACTAAATTCAATATTAGATTCAAAAGAATCTACTTGTCTTCCAAACCAGTTTCTAGAAACTTCAGCATTGATTATTTTCATTGGTATAGGATCTGATTCTGTAAGCTTATTTGCAATACAAATTAATCCAGCACAAGTACCCCATAAAGACATTCCTGAATCAACTTTTTCTTTTATTGCAGATTCAAATCCATATCTGTCTATAAGTTTTTTTATAGTAGTAGATTCTCCTCCAGGAATTATCAGTCCATCTAGGCTAACTAGTTCAGAGGTTTTTTTAACTAATGAACATTCTACATCTAAGCTCTCAAGAACTTCGATATGTTCTGCAAAATCACCTTGTAATGCTAGAACCCCAATTTTTACGTTGGAATTTACCAACCTCTTTTTTCTAATCTTTCTGATGGATCTAATTTAGAAACTTCATCACCTTTCATAGCTCCACCTAAATTTTTAGATATTTCTGCAATCAAATCTGCATCTTCGTAGTGAGTTGTTGCTTGAACAATTGCATCAGCCATTTTTGAAGGATTGCCACTTTTGAAAATTCCAGATCCTACAAAAACACCCTCTACTCCTATTTGCATTAATAATGCAGCATCAGCAGGAGTTGCAATCCCTCCAGCTGCAAAATTTACAACAGGAAGTTTTCCTGTATTTTTTACTTCACATACTAATTCGTAAGGGGCACCTAAATTTTTTGCTTCTGTCATTAGTTCTTCATCATCTAATCTTTGTATTTTTTTTATATCAGAAAGAATTTGTCTAGCATGAGTTACAGCTTGAACTACATCACCAGTGCCAGCTTCTCCTTTTGTTCTTATCATTGAAGCTCCTTCACCAATTCTTCTTAAAGCTTCTCCTAAATTTGTTGCTCCACAAACAAATGGCATTTTATATTCCCACTTGTTAATATGATATTCATTGTCTGCTGGAGTAAGAACTTCAGATTCATCACAGTAATCAACACCTAGTGCTTCTAGTACTTGGGCTTCCGCAAAGTGTCCAATTCTAGCCTTCGCCATAACTGGGATTGAAACGGCATCAATAATTCCAGTTATCATCTCTGGGTCAGAAGCTCTTGCTACCCCTCCATCTCTTCTGATGTCAGAAGGGACTCTTTCCAAAGCCATTACTGCAACAGCTCCAGCATCTTCGGCTATTTTTGCTTCATCAGGTGTAACAACGTCCATTATTACTCCCCCTTTAAGCATTTGCGCTAAACCGCCTTTAACTCTCCAATTTCCTACTTCAGGAAGTGATTGTTCTTTCCATGATTTTGATTTTTTGTCTTTTAATGTACTCATTTTTTTATCTCCTCGGCTTTTTGTTTGTTTATACGACACCGAACCCGTATAAGTACTATAATAGTAAATTATTTAGATTTAGTCATTATTTAATCTAATTTTGTCGACAATATCTGTACCAGATCAATAGTTCTATGTGCATATCCCCACTCATTGTCGTACCAGCTTACAATTTTAAACATATTATCTCCAACTTCCATTGTTGAATTTAAGTCTATTATTGAAGAGTGTTTGTTACCTAAAAAATCAATCGAAACTAAATTTTCATTTGTAACATCTAAAATACCTTTAAGTTTACCTTTAGAGTATTCAGTGAATAATTTATTTATTTCTAATGAACTTGTTTCTTTTTCAAGAATTACATTTAAATCAATTACAGAACAGCTTGGAGTTGGAACCCTGAATGCCATACCATCTAGTTTTCCTGCAACGGATTTTATTACTTTCCCCACTGATTTTGCAGCACCTGTAGTAGTTGGAATTATGCTTGATGCTCCAGCTCTTGCTCTTCTTAGATCTTTATGTGAATTATCCAAAATATTTTGATCATTTGTGTATGAATGAATTGTAGTCATAAAGCCGCTCTTGATTTTATAGTTATCCTCTAAAATCTTAACGATTGGAGCCAAACAGTTTGTTGTGCATGAAGAATTTGAAATTATATGATGTTTTTCGTTATTATATATATCCTCATTCACACCCAATACAATAGTTGCGTCTTCATTTTTCCCAGGAGCTGTTAGCAAAACTTTTTTCACACCATTTCTTAAATGAGCGCCTGCTTTTTCTTTTGAATTAAATTTCCCTGTTGATTCAATAACTATTTTTACATTTTCTTCAGACCAAGGAATATTTTCAGGATCGTTTTCATTGAAAAATCTGATTTTTCTATTACCTAAATATAAAAAATCTTTGTCGTTTTTTATATCTATTTTTAATTTTCCATAAGCAGAATCATACTTCAGTAAATGCTTGTAAGTTTCGAGGTCTGATCTTCCATTTATTGCAACTATTTTTATATCTAAGTCTTCTTCAGCGATAATTCTGAGAATCTGTCTTCCGATTCTTCCAAAACCATTAATTCCTATATTTGTAGACATAATTTAAAATAAAATTGATTTTCCAGCAAAAGTTGCTTTATCTTTAAGTTTCTCTTCAATTCTAAGCAATCGGTTATATTTTGCAACCCTATCTGATCTAGCAGGAGCTCCTGTTTTTATTTGGCCTGCATTGGTTCCAACTGCTAAATCTGCAATTGTAGTATCTTCTGTTTCACCTGATCTATGGCTAATAACAGTACTGAAATTATTTTTTAAAGCATACTTAATTGTCTCTAATGTTTCTGAAATTGTCCCTACTTGATTAAATTTAATTAGGATTGAATTTGCAGAACTATCATTGATCCCTTTTTCTAAATATTTTTTTTGTGTCACAAATAAATCATCTCCAACTATTTGTAATTCTTTTCCATGTTTTGTTGTGAATTTGTTCCATCCATTCCAGTCATCCTCTGATAACCCATCCTCGATTGAATAAATAGGATATTCTTTAATTAAATTAGAGTAGTACTCAATCATTTCTTCTGATGAGAGTTCTATATTTTCTTTTGAAAGTTTATATTTTGATTTATTTCCAAATTCTGAAGATGCAGGATCTAATGCTATAAAAATATCTTCTCCAGGTTTGTAGCCTGAGATTTCTATAGCTTTCATAATGTAATCCAATACCTGTTTATTTGATAAATTTGATGGAGCATAGCCTCCTTCAAACCCAACATTCGTTGAAAGGCCGTCTTTTTCTAAAATTTTCCCTAAAGTACTATAAATTTCTGATCCTGCTCTAATTGATTCTGAAAAACTACCAAATCCTAGGGGAGCGATCATGAATTCTTGAAAATCAGTAGAGTTTATTGCATGTGCTCCGCCATTCATAATGTTTAACATTGGGACAGGAAGTAATACAGGTTTTTTTTCTTCAATGAGCGATGCAATTTTTTGGTATATATCTATACCTTCTGCTTGACTGGAAGCTGATAGGATTGCTAGTGAAACGCCTAGTATAGCATTGGCACCCATATTTTTTTTATCATCTGTACCATCAATTTCAATCATAATTTTATCTATTTCTGATTGATCACTAACATCTTTTGAAATTAAAGCCTTCGCAATTTTATTATTAATATTTTCAACAGCTTTTGTTACTCCTTTACCCATATATCGGCTTGGATCGTTATCTCTTAACTCCAATGCTTCTCTAGAACCTGTACTGGCTCCGGATGGTACTGATGATAGGCCAACTTTACCATCTTCAAGTGTAACTTCGACTCCAACTGTAGGATTCCCTCTAGAATCTAATATTTCTCTTCCAAAAACTGATTTTATTTTGTACATTTTATCCTCTGGATTTTCTAATTTAGGTCTATGCTTTTTATTATTTCATTTTGTTTATCTAATATATTTTTTATACCTTTTGAGCCTATTTGAATAAGTTGATTTAATTCTTCAAATGTAAGTAATTCATTTTCTGAAGTCCCTTGAATTTCAATTATTTCTAATTTTGAGTTAAGAATTAGATTCATATCAAAATCTGCTATAGAATCTTCAGAATAGTCAAGATCTAGATATATTTCTCCATCTACTTTCCCTAAACTGATTGCAGCTATTTGATTTTTGAAAAATTTCGATGGATTAGTATTATAGTAGTTTTTTAAAGCGATATATGTAGAAATGTAAGATCCTGTTATAGAAGCAGTTCTTGTTCCTCCATCGGCATTTAATACATCGCAATCAACTGTAACTATAACTCCAGGAATTAAAGTTAAATCTATAGCTTGTCTAAGTGATCTTCCAATAAGCCTTTGGATTTCCTGTGTTCGGCCACTAAGCTTATTTCCTCTATCTCTTGATATTCTTTCAGAAGATGAGTTAGGAAGCATATTGTACTCTGCAGTTACCCAACCTTGATTTTTGTTCATTAACCATCTAGGAAGATTATTTGAAATATTAGTTGAGCATATAACTTGTGTATCTTCAAATTTTATTAGGACAGAGCCTATGGAATTTTTTTGATAATTTGGAACTATTGATAAATTCCTAGCCTCATCATGTTTTCTATTATTTTTTCTCATAGTATCATTTTACAAAATAATTAGTTTGTTACTAATTTATATTAATTACCAAAATAGATTATAAGATAGATTTTCATGAAAATTGCAATTTTAGGAGCAGGTTCTGTAGGAAGTTATTATGGAGCAGTATTAAAAAATAAAGGATTCGATGTAACTCTAATTTGTAGAGGGAATCATTACAATCAAATTTCTACTAATGGATTATCAATAAAATCTAATTGGGGAAGCTATAATTTGAAGATAAACTCCACAGATAACGTTAATAATCTCAACTCTTTTGATCTGATTTTTTATACCCCAAAATTATATTCAAATAATGAAACCCTTCCAATGTTAGATAGTATTTCTAATTCAAATACACTTATAATCACTATTCAAAATGGGGTTAATAGTCATAATGAGATTGCAAAATATATTGATAAAAAAAATATTATCCCTGCAGCAACTTTTATAGAATCTGAAATTGAATCTCCAGGTGTTATTTTACAACAAGGTTCTTCAGCAGTAGTTGAATTTGGGGAATTAGATAAATCTAAGTCAAATAGATTAATAGATCTTCAAAAAAAGTTTGATTCTAAATTATTAAGTTTTAAAATCTCAGAAGATATTATGGCCACACTTTGGGAAAAAATGATTATTGTAGGAGCATTTGGAACTATAATGACTTCATTTAGAATGTCTTTTAGAGAACTAATTAGTTCTTTTTATGGAGAAAAGATACTAAGAGAAACTATGCAAGAAATATTAAGTATTGGTTTTGCTGAAGGCATAGAATTGACTTCAGTTGATATAGATAAAATTATTATAGGTCTAAAAAAAGAAGCAGATGAAATGACTTCATCAATGTTTAATGATTTGAAAAACAAAAAACCTCTGGAAATTGACAATATTTTGGGACATGTATTAAAACTATCAGAAAAACATGGTATTTATTTACCTCACAGTTCGGTTTTGGTTTCTTCATTAGAAAAATTTAAGGAGGGATAATTTATGGTTTCTAAAATTGATAAACTGAAAAAATTTAGCTCTCAAAATATAGTAGATGCTATGACTGTTTTAGGCTGGGATCAATCAATGATTGAGGGTCCTAGGCCATTAATACAAAAAGATAAAATGGTAGGTACAGCTATTACTCTTGGATTTCTTTTCTATCGTCAAGATTTATTAAAAGATTTGCCCAAAGAAATAAATTCTCCGGAGTATCAAGCATTTGAATTATGTAATGAAGATTCAGTTCTAGTTGCATCATCCGTTGGACCCTGGGAATCAATAGGAGGAGATATTAAGTTTCTTAGATTAGCACAAAAAGATATAGCAGGATTAGTAACAGATGGTTCGATAAGAGATTCAGATGCAATGGAAAAATATGATTTCCCTATATATGCTTATTCATTTACATCTAAGCAAGGCCCAGGAATAATGCTTCCTTATTATGTAAATCAACCTATAAATTGTGGAGGGATTCTTGTTAGACCTGGAGATTATATTTTAGGAGATAGAGATGGAGTTGTTGTTTTGCCTAATGTGATTTTTGACGAATGCTTGGAAATAATGGAAGAAAGAATTCAAATCGAAGAATTAGTGAAAAATGAACTGACTAAAAATCCTGGTTCTCCAGGAAAATATTACCCATTTAATGAGCTTACGTATAAACTATATGAAGAATTTAAAAAAAAGAGAAAATAAATTATTACTGGAGTTATTAGCATGACTGTTGAAGGAATGGCATTTCATCAAGGGGAAAAAATTTTATTGAAAGATGCAAAAGTGGGAGTTATGACTCATGCTTTACATTATGGTACTGCAGCGTTTGAAGGTATTAGAGGTAATTGGAATTCTGATAATAATAAAATGGTAATTTTTAGATTAAAAGAGCATTATGAAAGACTTTTGAGAGGTGCAAAAATTCTGCGCATGAATCTACCATATACTGCAGAAAAACTTTCTGATATTACAGTTGATCTTGTAAAATCTAATGGTTACAAAGAAGATGTTTATATAAGACCATTAGCGTACAAGTCTCACGAGCTAGTTGCAAATTTGAAATTACATGAACTTGATGATGATTTGACAATAATAGTTATTCCTTTTGGCGCTTACATTGATAATGATAAACCGATTAATTGCCAAACAAGTTCTTGGCGGAGACCAGAAGATACTATGATGCCCACTGGTGTAAAGCTTTCAGGCCTTTATACAACAAGTATATTAGCCAAAACTGAAGCTGTTTCAGCTAATTTTGACGAAGCAATTCTTCTTAACTTTGATGGAAGTGTTTCAGAAGGGAGTGGGGAAAACTTATTTATGATTAAGAATAATGAAATAATAACACCTACTGAAACAGATAATTGCTTATTAGGAATAACAAGAGATTCAATAATTGAAATCGCAGAAAAAGAATTAGGGTTAAATGTTAAAGAAAGAAAAATTCACAGATCAGAATTGTATTTGGCTGATGAAGTTTTTCTGACAGGAACAGCGGCTCATGTAACTGCAGTAGGTTCTCTTGACAATAGAAAAATAGGAACGGGTTCAATAGGAAATATCACTAAGAAATTACAAGAACTATATTTTTCTATTGTTATAGGTAATGATTCAGTTAAGAAAAAATCAGATTATAATAGATGGCTAACTTCCTTTGATATTTAATAGTTGATAATCATTTGAAGATTTTTCATCTATAACATTTTTAGGATTACTATATAGCAGTTCGTTTAACTTACTGGATCCAATTATTTTTGAAATTTTATTTATTTGATCTTCTAAAAAGTCATCATTATATTGATCATAATTATTTGTATCTGTGGCAACAAAATCATAAATATCTGATTCTAATAAATCATTAGATTTAATCATAGGTTTTTCTCCAAAATGTGATGATAATGAACCTAAAGATAATTGAAAAAGAACTCCCTTGTTTTTTAATTTTTCTAGATTATCTTTGTCAAAAAAATCAAATCTTTCTGGATGAGAAATAATGGGTATTATTCTTTTTTCTAAAACTCTGTCTAATATATTCTCTGTAAATTTGAAATTTTTATTATTATTGATATCTAATAAAATGAAATTTGATTTAAGAAGAGTAACTTCAGATGTTTTTTTTTCCATTCTTAAGATCAAGGCATCGCTCAAAAGATTTTCAAATCCTGAAAAAATATTTTTGAGATTTGAATTTTCTAAGTTTTTATTTGCATAATTTAATATTAAATTTGAAAACTGATTTTTTATTTTATTTTTTTCTCTATTTGGAATATATTTTTCTGAAAGTGTATAAATAATATCTGAAAAAAAAGAATCAGCTTTTTTATCTACTTCTATCAATTTTATTGGATCATAGAAATTGAACTTTTTATTATTTATATCAATCATTAAGATCTTGCTTCTATCATTCTAAAAGATTCTCCATACTCAAAGCTTAAGTCCATAGCTGAATTCTTTAGTCTTGATATTATATTTTTCCCATATTCTGATCCGAGGCTAAGGCCAGGCAATTGACTCTCATGCTTAGATAATGATTCAACTTTTTTTTGTTCAAATGAGGTGACATTTACACAAACATTTGGTTCATCGCTGCCCCAAAATAATAGTTTTTTTACTTTATGAGGTTGGATATTTTTATCTATTTGTTCAGGGAAATGCAAATGATCTCTAGCATATGGATAGATAGCATCCATAACAGAAAAACCTAAGTTTCTATGATCTCTATGCAAAAAATTTTTCATTCTAAATGGATCATGAGTGAAAACAATTTCAGGTTTATACTTTCTTATGTTGTAGACCAAATCTGATAATAAAGATCTATTAGATTCTAGCTCTCCATCAATATAGTTTAGAGATACAATTTCGTTAACACCAATTACTCTTGCAGCTTCTATTTGTTCATTAGATCGAATCCCTACTATTTTTTTACTAGTCATTTCTACGTCATTTGATCCGCTTGAACCTGTTGTGCCAAGCACATAAACTACCTCAGTCCCATGGGATACCCACTTTGCAACAGTTGCCCCTGTTCCGATTTCAGCATCATCTGGATGAGCAAATATTACCATAGCTGTTTTAGGGATTTCTAAAAATTCATTCATTATTTATCAATAATTTTTTTTATATCATTCAATTATTTCATTCTATTAGAAAAAAAATCAATATAGAATATATTTAGAAATATAAACTTAGAGATTAATAAAATGAACAATAATGACCTAGAAATTGACAATATTTTAGAAAATGAACAAAAAAGACAAAGAGATTCAGCTGTTTTTATAGCATCAGAAAATTATGCATCTACTTCAGTTAGAAAATATACCTCATCAATACTAACTAATAAGTATGCTGAAGGATACCCTGGTCAGAGATATTATGCAGGTTGTGAATTTGCAGATCAAGCTGAAAATTTAGCTATTGATAGAGGGAAAAAAATATTTGAAAGTAATCACATAAATGTACAACCTCACTCTGGTTCACAAGCTAACATGGCTGCATATATATCTTTGCTAAATCCTGGAGATAAAATTCTAAGTTTATCTTTAGATCATGGAGGACATTTATCACATGGTCATAATGTGAATTTTTCTGGAAAAATATATGATATTCATAATTATTATTTAGACAAAGAAACTGAAATGATAGATTATGAGTCTCTTCAGAAAATAGCTGAAGAAATTAAACCTAAGATTATAATCTGTGGATTTTCTGCCTATTCTCGAATTATTGATTTTCAAAAGTTCAAAAAAATAGCAGAATCAGTCAACTCGCTATTGATGGCAGATATTGCTCATATTGCAGGATTGATAGTATCAAAACAGCACCCTTCACCTGTAAATATTGCAGATATAATCACATCTACAACACACAAGACTCTTAGAGGACCTAGAGGAGGAATTGCAATTATAAGTGATTCTCTCTCTAAAAAATATGACAGAGGAATATTTCCTGCAGTTCAAGGAGGGCCAATTATGAATAATGTTTTAGCAAAGGCTGTAGCGTTTAAAGAAGCTTCCACAAATGAGTTTATTCAATATTCAAAAGATATAGTTAGCAATGCAAAGTTATTATGTGAATTTTTTAAAGATAAGAACTTAAGAATTGTCTCAAATCAAACTGATAATCATTTAATGTTGATAGATACTAGGTCTGTAAATCTTAATGGTTCTGAGGCTGAAGAAAAATTAAATTCAGTTGGAATTATAGTTAATAAAAATGCAATTCCCTTTGACCCAGAACCTCCCAAAATTACGTCAGGAATAAGAATAGGAACACCTGCAATTACAACTAGAAAAATTTCTAAAAACGAATTGTTGCAAATTGGGGATCTTATTTATGAAACTCTTACTACTTCAGACAAAAAGAGTAGCACTATAAAGGATCAAGTAAATAAAATTATGCATAATTTACCACTTCCATAAATAAATCATTTATATATAGAGCAATTATGAAGAAATCAATGTTATAATTTTATACATCAGAAAACCAATTGAAAAAGGGAAAATTTTGAAAAGATATGAATTAATGTGGATTATAGGTGGCATTCTTGATGATCAAGCTGCTGAGGAATCTTTATCTAATATAACTAAATCTATATCATTGCCTAAAAAAAGTAAGGTAATAAAAGCTGAAATCTGGGCTAAAAGAAAATTGTCTTATATGATCAAAAATTTTGAAGATGGAACTTACTTTCTAGCAGAATTAGAGGCAGAACCAGTTACAATTGCTCAATTAGAAAATATTTTGAAAGAAAATGAAACTGTAATACGACATCTAATTACTTCAAAAGAAAAATTTAAACCCTACAAAGTTAGTACTAAATAAGGAAACAAGTTGAGTCTAAATCAAATATTACTAATAGGGAATTGTGGGTCTGATCCTGAGATGAGATATACTCCAAACGGTTCAATGGTTGTAAACTTTAGCTTGGCAGTAAACTCTTACAGAAATGGTTCTGATGGAGAACAGATTCAAGAAACAGAATGGTTTAGAATTGCATGTTGGAACAAAACAGCAGAATCTGTTAACCAATTCCTTCAAAAAGGTTCTAGATGTTTTGTAGAAGGAAGATTTAGATCAAGTACCTACACTGCAAACGATGGTTCTCAAAGACAATCAAATGAGGTTACGGCTTTTAGGGTGATTTTTTTGGATAGAAATACTGAATCATCTGAAGGTCCTGGAAACTTTACTCAAAATATGAATAATACTCCAGTAGAAAATAATCAATCAAATGATTTTGGAATGAATCAAGCACAAACTTCTCAAGAAAACGAGACAGATGATGCTGAAGAATTACCATGGTAGAAAAGGAATAAAATGACTACAAATAGACAAAATACAAGAAGAAATAATTTTTCTTTTGACTTTAGAGCTAGAAAAAAACCTATTTCTAAAGTTATTAAAGGCTTACCTGTTGATTACAAAGATGTTGATGTTTTAATATCTTACATATCAGACAGAGCAAAGATTTCAAGCTCATACAGGACAGGTAACTCTGCTAAAGATCATAGAAGTTTAACTACAGCAATTAAAAGGGCAAGACACATGGCTTTACTTCCTATTTCTCATGAACATGAAATAGTTAGAAATTCTGTAGAACAAACAACTGAAGAAGCTAAATCTGAGACAACTGAAGAAGCTAAATCTGAGACAACTGAAGAAGCTAAATCTGAGACAACTGAAGAAGCTAAATCTGAGACAACTGAAGAAGCTAAATCTGAGACAACTGAAGAAGCTAAATCTGAGACAACTG
>Ga0315315_10002902_pt1 | contig 15673 bp, 18 predicted proteins | sample M140m3416metaG_FD_203699 | JGI IMG/M metagenome (GOLD analysis project Ga0315315, IMG submission 203699) | Ammonia-oxidizing marine archaeal communities from Monterey Bay, California, United States - M1 40m 3416 | ecosystem: Environmental > Aquatic > Marine > Intertidal zone | place: USA...
AAATTAAATATGGTCGGTTAGATACATCAATAGAAACTCTACTTAAAGTTTCATCCATTGGTATCATTGTTGAAGCATATCTTCTTATACCTTTACGGTTGCCAGCTGCTTTTTTAATAGCTTCACCAATGGCTATACCTGTATCTTCGGTAGTATGGTGTAAATCAATGTGAGTATCGCCTTTAGCATTTACTTCTAAATCAATTAAAGAATGCTTAGACAATTGTTCCAACATGTGGTCTAGAAATCCTATCCCAGTTTTAATTTTATATTTTCCTTTGCCGTCTAAATTTACGGAAACAGAAATACTGGTTTCTTTTGTTTTTCTACTAATTTTTGCTTTTCTTGCCATAAATTAACTCTGATTTATCTTTGATATATATATAATCAGTCATTTTATCAATAAATCAGATTTACTATTGAAGATCCGAAATTAATCTCCACATATAACAATATGAATACAGCTGAAAAGTGGCATGGAACAACGATTGTCTTGCTTAGAAAGAATGGTGAAACTGTAGTAGCCGGGGATGGACAAGTAAGTTTAGGCAATACTGTTTTAAAAAGTAAGGCTAAGAAAGTAAGAAAAATTGAAAGCAGAGGAGTAATAGCAGGATTTGCAGGTTCAACTGCGGATGCTCTTACTTTATTTGAAAGGCTTGAAGCTAAACTTGAAAAACACGCAGGTAATTTACAAAGAGCTGCAGTTGAACTAGCAAAAGATTGGAGAAGCGATAAGTTTTTAAGAAGATTAGAAGCTTTAATGGCTGTAGCAGATAAAAAACATAGTTTTATAATTTCTGGAACAGGAGATGTTTTAGAACCTGAGGATGGGATAATTGGAATTGGATCGGGTGGTAATTACGCACTTGCAGCTGCAAAAGTATTAACAGAAACGGATATGAGTGCAGAGGATATTGCTAGAAAATCTATTAAAGTTGCTTCTGACATATGTGTGTTTACTAATAATAACGTAACGGTAGAAAAAGTTTAAAATGACACCACCAAATAAAGTTACAAACTTAAAAGTAGTAAAAAAAAATAAAGAAACTTCTAGAGTGAGCGCTTTGTCTCCTAGAGAAATCGTTTCTGAGTTAGACAGATATGTAATTGGTCAAAAAGATGCAAAAAAAGCTGTTGCTGTTGCTTTAAGAAATAGATGGAGAAGACAAGCTCTATCAGATGAAATGAGAGACGAGGTTCTTCCCAAAAATATTTTAATGATTGGTCCCACAGGTGTAGGTAAAACAGAAATATCTAGAAGATTATCCAAACTGGCTGAGGCTCCATTTATAAAAGTTGAAGCTACTAGGTTTACAGAAGTTGGTTATGTAGGAAGAGATGTAGAACAAATTATAAGAGATTTAATTGAAATTGCTATAGCTATGGAAAGAGAAAAGAAGAGAAAAGAAGTTAAGGCTAAAGCTGAATTAAAAGCTGAAGAAAAAGTATTAGATGCACTTGTGGGCAATAAAGCAAGTGTTGCAACAAGAGAGAGTTTCAGAAAAAGATTAAGAACAGGTGACTTGGACAATAATGAAATTGAAATAGAAGTTCAGAACACTTCTAACCCACTACAAAGTTTTGAAATACCTGGAATGCCTGGTGGGAATGTAGGGATGGTAAATCTTGGTGATATTCTTGGAAAATCTATGGGTGGTAAAAAAGGTAAAAAGAAAAAAATGACTGTAAAAGAATCTCACGATATTTTAGTTGCTCAAGAATCAGACAAAATGATCGAAGAAGATAAAATTATTACTGAAGCAAAAAAAGCAACAGAGGAAAATGGAATAGTATTTTTAGACGAGATTGATAAAGTTTCTGCAAGAAGTGACAGGGTAGGTGGAGATGTTTCTAGAGAAGGTGTACAAAGAGACCTGCTTCCACTTATAGAAGGAACAACCGTTAGCACTAAACACGGTCCAATTAAAACAGATCATATTTTATTTATCGCTTCGGGAGCATTCCAATTGGCTAAACCCTCGGATTTGTTACCTGAGTTACAAGGTAGATTGCCAATAAGAGTTGAATTAGATGCGCTAAAGGAAGAAGACTTCAAGAGGATTCTAAAAGAGCCTGATAACAGCTTAATAAAACAATATAAAGAATTATTAAAAACCGAAAACGTAAACCTTGAATTTACAGATAATGGAATTGATATGCTTGCTAAAATTTCAGCTGAAGTAAATTCATCAGTTGAAAATATTGGTGCCAGAAGACTGCATACAATTATTGAAAAGGTTTTAGATGATATCAGTTTTAATGCAACTGATAGGACTGGCGAAACAATTACTGTTGATCAAAAATATGTTCAAGATAATTTAGGAAACTTAGTAAAAGATACAGATTTATCTAAATTCATACTATAAATTCTTTAGTTTAACTACAATTGTCCCTTCGCCTCCGTCTTTCTTTTCAGCATCATAAATCGAAATTATTAGTTTATTTAACTCTGAATTAGTCTTTATAAACTCGGGAACAGAGTATTTTAATCTTCCAAAATCTTTGGATATATATGCGTCTTTATCAGAAGTCGAATGAATTCCTTTTCCAGTTATTAGCAGTAACTCTTTATATTTATTCTTAGAACAGTATTCTATAATTTCTTTTACTTTGATATTAGCCTCATCCAAAGTAAAACCATGTAAATCAAATTTATAACGCTCTCTTCTATGAATCTTGTTAGATGTATCTCGTTCTTTATCGTAAATATCTGACGGGTTTTTAATATAATCTTCCCAAATCTTTTTATCTTCTTGGTTAATATATTTTTTCTTTATCACTTACTGATAATTTCAGACAAATACCAATTAAGATCTTTTTGTTTAATGTTTCTTGTGAATTTCCAACTATCAGTAACGAACTTAATTTTATCTGGATTGCCTTCAATTATTTTATTATCTTTATCTTTCTTAACAGAAATGACTTCGGCAACAAATTTTACCGTAGCGAATAAATTATCCTTAATTTTTTCATATTTTTCCACAGACGACTCTTTTATACCAATAAATGTAAACTCTGATTTAATGCCTTCTTTATTTCTTAATTTAATAGCCTCAGAAAAATTTGAGAACATATTAGAAGACAATAAGCTTTTTAGTTTAATTAAATCCTCCTTTGCAAAAGAAGTTAGGATACTCTCATAAGCAATTTCTGCCCCCCTTAGAAATTCTTTTTTATACTTTCCTTCTAGTGTTTCTAAATTTTGCTTAACTGGTTTTACTTCATTTTTAGGAATGTTGAATTCTTCTTCGGCAAAACCCGGGTATACTTTAGACTCATGCCCAGTTTTTCTGCCTAATATGCTTCTAAGACGCAAGATAATAAACCCAGCGATCATTCCAAGCAAAATTATATCTATATAACCAAAACTGTTACTCATAATTTGATAAATATATATTAATCATATATTTTTGTATCAGACAAATGAACTCATTTTTTCTTTTATTTATATGCCTTCCAGCTTTGGAGATATACCTGTTGATCGAAGTGGGAAGGCAAGTTGGAGCCATAAATACCGTAGCTCTAATTTTTTTAACGGCCATAATTGGCCTTTATTTTGCTAGGCACCAGGGAATACAAACTTTGAAGTCCGGGATGATCAACTTATATCAAAATAAGATGCCTATATATGAGATGATCTCAGGCGCTTCAATAGCATTGGCTGCTCTTTTGCTAATAGTTCCTGGGTTCTTTACTGATTTTATAGGTTTCTTGTTTCTTATTCCCTTCACTAGAAGATTTTTATTTAACATAGCTTTAAGGAAAAAAACAAAAAATGAAAATAAGTCTCAAAATAAAACTATTGATGGTGAGATAATAGAGAATAACAAAGATGAATTATAAAATTATAGGAAAATATATAAAGGAATTAAATTTTAACATTCCAAATCCAAAAACATTTTTTTTGCTTTCTAAAGACATTGCTAATTATAAAATAAATATTGATATAAAAAGCTCTCAAGCCAAACAAAATATTATAGAAGTGCTTACAAGTTTAAGTCTTACTCCTACAAAAAAAGATTTTGAAGCTATTAATACAAAAATTATTTTTTCAACAATAGTTGAGTTAAAAGGCAATCAGTTGGCTAAAGAAGAAATAGAAAAAATAATCCTAATAGAAGTTCCTAGTAAGATTTATCCAGAATTGAGAAAAATATTTGTTTTCTTGTTTGAGAATTCTGGATTTAAAGATGTAAAAATCAGTGAAACTGTTGATTTTGAAAAATTATACGAAATGAGAAAAGTTCAATAAAAATTTTTTTTTAACTCTGACTTTAAAAACTCTTTATGCTTTTTGATATCAACGTCTGATATCTTAACTACTGTTTTGTTATAATCCTTCACATTACTAATACTTATTTCAGAAGAATTATTTGAAAGGTTAAATTTAGGTTCTCTTACGTCTAACAAATTAATATAAACCTCTCTTAATAATTCACAGTCTAACAAAGCATTGTGTTTTGTTCTTCGTGATAAATCAATATTAAATCTTTTACAGAGTGCATCTAAAGAATTTGATATTCCAGGAAATTTATCTCTGGCTACCTCTAAAGAGTCTATTACTAATTTTTTGTCTATTTTTTCTTTTCGTATAGATCCTAACTCTCCGTCTAAAAAACTTAAATCAAAAGAAGCGTTATGTATTATAATCTTTTTATCTCTAATGAAGTTTAAGAATTCATCTGATACTTGTTCAAATGTTTCTTTGTCATTTAAAAAATCTTCCGAAAAACCATGTACTTTAAAAGCCTCTTCGGGCATGCTTCTTTGTGGATTTATTACTTTATGAAAAACTTTTCCAGTCGCAATTAAGTCTTTAGTTTCGATACATGCTATTTCAACAATTTTATGACCATCTTTATAGGACAATCCTGTGGTCTCAGTATCTAAAAAAACTTCATTCATATTTTTCAATTATAGCGGAAAGGTTCTTTTTTAAAATACTTAAATTTTTTTCATTAACAACTACATGATCACAAAATTTTACTTTTTTTTTATCAATCATCTGTTTATTATTAAGTAGATTAAATAACTTTTTATCTCTACTCTTTGCTTTAAATCTCTTAAACCTTAATAGTTTTTTAGCTTTTATAAATATGACTACATTAAAATATTTTGTTAATTTGCTCTCAACTAATAAAGGTATCTCATAAAAAAGAAATCTTTTGTTTTTATTTTGTAAAGTGAAACTTTTCATTTTTTTTCTTACTAGAGGATGAATTATTTTTTCCAATTTTTTAATATTCTTTTTATTTTCCAAAATTAGCTTTTTTAAGGATTCCTTTATTTGATTATTGTTTGTTATTTTAAATCGTCTTCTTAAATGGGACTTAAAATGTTTATCTCGATAAAGTTCTTTTACAGCTTTATCTGCACTAAAAAGTGGGCCTCTTCTGAAAGATAAAATTTTGCTAGCTGTGGTTTTTCCTGAAGCTAACGATCCTGTTATTCCTATTTTAATCATCTAAGTTTAGAATTTAATAACTCTAATAGTTCATCATCGATTTCTGGATTAACTTTGTTCCACAAATAAAAAGATTTTTGTCCCTGATAAATAAACATATCAAGGCCATTAAACACTTTTCTTCCTTCATTTCTTAAATATTTGAAAGTCTTTGTCTCAAGAGGATTATAGATCGTATCAATATAGACAACCTCATTTTTTGTATTAACAAAATTAAAATTGAATTCATTGCCATTTTTTAAACCAAGGCTTGTTGCGTTAATTATTATATCAAAGTTTTTAATTGCAGAACTTAGCTCTTGCCATTGGATTATATTTAAAAAGGGAAACTTTTTTTTTAAAAAAAAACATTTTTCATTAGTTCTATTAGTAATGGAAATATTTTTAATGCCTGATTTTTTAATAGACAAAATTACCGAAGGAGAAACACCTCCAGCGCCTATAACTAGAGCTTTTTTATTTGAACTATTTTCGATTTCTTTCAGATATGCGGCTTGCAATCCATACACATCCGTATTTTCGCCAATAACTATTTTATCATTATTTAAAAAAATGGTATTAACTGATCCTGCCAATTCTGCATCATTAACTACTTTATCTATATGATTTATAATTTGTTGTTTAAAAGGTAGAGTTACATTAATGCCTGCGTAATCTCCAAGTTTAACTTTTTTAATTATTTCTGGCAATTCTTTATCATTCGCTTCTATTATTGTGTAATCTGCATCTATATTGTATTTATTAAACCAGTATTTGTGTAATACAGGTGATAAAGAGTGCTTAATAGGATTTCCAATTATACCAAATTTTTTTTTCATTTCTTAATTCGCGTAATATAGTTAATGATATCCTTAATAGGTAGACCCATAATTGAGTCTTTATCTCCTTTTACGTATTCAAATAATTCCAATCCATCTGCCTCAATTTGATAAACACCATAATCAAGCAAGGTTTTAGTGTCTATTTTATTCAAGTAGTAAGATAATTCATCATCATTTAGATTCTTCATTTTAAGTTCCGAAGAGTCTGTATGATTCCAAATCATTGAGCCATTTTTTGAAATACATACTGAGCTTATCAAGTAATGTTTTGAGTTGTTAAGTTTTTTTAAAATAGTAAATGCTTCTTCTCTTGAGTTTGGCTTGTTAATTAATTCTTTGTTGAGCGAAATTACACTATCTGCACCTAAAACGTAACGATCTGGATTTTTACTACTTACTTTTATGGATTTTATTTCTGCAAGATTTTTTGATATGGAAAGGGGATCAGCTCCTTCACTCAATAAAGATTCTTTTACTTCATGCTCATCAACATTGGAAGCTATAACCTCGTTATCAATACCATATTTATCCAAAATTTCTTTTCTGACTCCGCTTTTGGATGCTAATATAATTTTCATTTATTTTTTTTTATCTCAATAATTTTTAATATTGAAGCAGCAGTTTCTTCTACAGATCTTCTTGTGACATCGATAATAGGCCAATTATTTTTTTTAAATAAATTTCTTGAATCATCTACTTCTTTTTTTATAAAATTTAAATCAGTATACTCTTTTAGATTTTGATCTTTCATAATAGCAACTCTATTACGTCTAATGTCTGATAATCTCTCTGGATCAGCAATTAATCCGATTATACATAGTGCTTTATTTGTTTTTAAATCTTCGGGGATTTTTTGGTCTAAGACTAATGGTATATTAACAGTTTTGTAACCTCTATTTGCCAAATAAATTGAAGTAGGAGTTTTGCTAGTTCTGCTTACTCCTAATAAAACTATGTCAGCGTTATTAATATCATCAACTTTTTTTCCATCATCGTGCGACATGGTAAACTGGATGGCCTCTATTCTTTTATAATAATCATCATCCAAGACGTGTTGAGCGCTTGGTTTGTGTATGGCTTTTTGATTAAGAAGTTTTGAGAAACTTAAAATCAGATTTCCCAGAACACCAAAACAAGGCACTGAATTTTTTTCACTTTGATTTGCAAGATATTTTGCTAATTTTGTCTCTACAATTGTGTATAATATGATCGAGTTTTCAATTTGATTGCATTCTTTAATAATTTTATCAATTTGTTGTTCTGTTCGTATAAAAGCAAACTCTTTTTTTTCATACTCAAAATTAGCAAATTGTGACTTTAATGATAAGAATATCCTATCTAGAGTTTCACCTGTTGAGTCAGACACAAGATATACATTGTATTTTTCGTTCATAACTTTGTTAATAAAATATTAATTAACTAACTTTCTCCACCTTCAAAAAAAATTAAAAAAAATAACTAACATTAATTAACACTATTTAAACATTTTATTGAATGTTGATAATATGGTTTTTTAGATGTTTATAAAACCAATAAACGTTCTAAAAACACTTATATATGAGATAGTTATAAACCGACCTATGTATAAAAATTGTATAATTCGTTATATAACTAAATAACAGGACCAAGAGCATTTAATACACTTATAAACTTATATTATTTAATGAGTAACCTTAAAGAAATCTTAATAAATAAAAAGATTTGTAAATCAATATGGTTTATGAGACAAGCAGGTCGTTATCTCCCTGAATTTAGAAAAATAAGATCTCAAAATAAGAATTTTATTAAACTTTGTTTAAATAGTGAACTGAGTTCCGAGATAACCCTACAACCTATCAAAAGATTTAATCTTGACTCAGCTATAATCTTTTCTGATATATTAGTAGTTCCTTACGCTCTTAATCAACAAGTAGAATTTGTAAAAAATCATGGACCAAAATTAGAAAAATTTAATATTCAAAAATTTTTAGAAAACAAAGAGTCAAATTTTCTTAAAAAACTTAGTCCTATTTATAAAGCTATAGAAATATCAAGAAGAAAATTAGACAGAGAAAAATCGTTAATATCTTTTGTAGGGGCGCCGTGGACTCTATTAGTCTATATGATCGGAGCAAAATTGAGTAAAAACGAAATTGATTTCAAAATAATTAAAGAAAAAAAAAATGAAATTAATTTAATCCTTAATAAATTAAATGACTATCTTTGTTTACACATAGAAAACCAAATTAACGCAGGAGCTGACGTAGTCCAAATTTTTGACTCATGGGCAGGACTAATATCTATTAATGACCTTGATAATTTTTGTTATACTCCAAATTTAAAGATTGTAAATTTCTGTAAAAGAAAAAAAATACCTGTAATTTGCTTTCCGAGAGGAATTAAAGAAAATTATAAAGAATTTAATAATATAGTTAAACCGAACGGAATTAATATAGATTATAATATAGATCCAAGATGGGCCAAAGAAAACCTCAAGGAAACCGTGATTCAAGGGGGGCTAGATCCAAAAACATTATTATTATCTGAAAAAGAAATTATTAATAATGCAAAAAAATATTTAGACGCATTTAAAGGATTACCTTATATTTTCAATCTTGGACATGGTATGCTTCCAGAAACGAACCCAGATAAAGTAAGCAAGTTAATAAAATTTTATAAAGAATATTAATAATGATAAAAGATCATCCCGAGGTTAAATTTGGCAAAACAGGCGTCTTGTTAATAAATTTAGGAACTCCTAATTCAACAAGCTGGTGGGATATTAGAAAATACTTAAAAGAATTTTTATCGGACAGGAGAGTAATAGAAGTTAACCCTATTTTATGGCAAATTATTCTTAATTTATTCATTCTTACACTTAGACCCCATAGAACTGCGCATGCCTATAAGAAAATTTGGAGGAAGGAATCTAATGAATCCCCATTGCTTTATTTTACAAGAAATCAAGCTAAAAAACTTAATAGTAAAATTGGAAATGAAAAAATTATTGTTGATTTTGCGATGAGATACGGAAATCCTAGCATTAGATCTAAACTAAACATGCTTAAGGATCTTGGATGCGAAAATATAATTATCCTTCCCTTATATCCACAATACGCAGCAGCGACAACAGCAACTGTTTGCGACGAAGTTTATAGATCATTAATGGGCATGAGATGGCAACCTAGTTTACAAGTAATTCCTCATTACGAAAGTGAACCAATATACATAGATGCACTTATAAAAAGCATCAGAAGCAAGTTAAAAATCATTAATTGGAAACCAGACTTAATTATTTCTTCATATCATGGCATTCCCAAAAAGTATTTTGACAAAGGAGATCCTTATCATTGCTATTGTCATAAAACCACAAGGTTAATGAAAGAAAATTTTGAAGAAATAGAAATTCAAACAACTTTTCAATCCAGGTTCGGACCCCAAGAGTGGCTAACACCATATACCGATAAAACTTTAGAAAGCTTGCCAGGTAAAGGGATAAAAAATTTATTAGTAATTTGCCCTGGATTTGCTTCAGATTGTGTAGAGACTTTAGAAGAAATTGATATTCAGGGAAGGGAGAGTTTTTTACAAAATGGAGGTGAGAATTTTGATTTAGTACCATGCCTTAACGATACTTCAGAACATATAAATTTATTTGAAAAGTTAGTTAAAAAATATATTTAAAATGAATTCTTATCTTTTATTTAAATCTCTTCATTTGATAGCAGCAATATCTTGGATTGCTGGCTTATTATATTTACCGCGTATCTTCGTTTACCATGTGGAGAATAAAGAAAAAAAAGAAACAACAGACATATTTGAGGTGATGGAAAGAAGGTTACTATTTTACATTATGAGACCAGCTATGATATTAACTTGGGCTTTCGGATTGATACTAATTCATATTAATGGATTTGAAATTTTTGCTCAACTATGGATGCAAATCAAGATTGTATTAGTAACTATTCTATCAGGATATAATGAATATCTAGCAAACCGTCGTATTGCATTAAAAAATTTTACCGACGCAAAATCTGCTAAATTTTATAGAATTATTAATGAAGTGCCTACAATTATACTTATTGTTGTTGTATTTATTGTGATTTTTAAGCCTCTATAAAATGGCTTGAATTTTTTTTAAAAAGTCCTATATTTTTACTACTTTCCTATTAATCAACAAAATCTCATGAATTTACAAGAATTAAAGCAAAAAAACCCAGCGGAACTAATTAACGAAGCCGAAAAGTTAGGAATTGAAAATCCAAGTACTCTAAGAAAACAAGAAATTCTTTTTGCAATTCTAAAAAAATTAGCAGAAAAAAACGAACAAATTACAGCTACTGGCGTTTTAGAAGTCTTGCAAGATGGATTTGGATTTCTAAGAGCTATAGAGTCAAACTATCTACCAGGACCAGATGATATTTATGTTAGCCCGAGTCAAATTAGAAGATTTGGCCTAAGAACTGGTGACTCAGTTGAGGGAGAGATCAGAGGACCTAAAGATGCAGAAAGATACTTTGCATTATTGAAAGTAAATAAAATTAATTTTGATGAGCCAGAAAAAGGAAAAAATAAAATAGCTTTTGACAATCTTACTCCACTTTATCCTAATGAAAGAATAAAATTAGAGGTAGAGACAAACAAAGTTGAAAAAAAACCTGATAACACAGCAAGGTTGATCGACTTAGTAAGCCCAATTGGAAAGGGACAAAGATCGCTAATAGTGTCTCCTCCAAGAGCGGGTAAAACAATTATTCTTCAAAATATAGCCCAGTCTATCACTGCTAATCATCCAGAATGCTATTTAATGGTTCTCCTAATTGATGAAAGGCCAGAAGAGGTTACAGATATGCAAAGATCCGTTAAAGGAGAAGTAGTTGCTTCAACTTTTGATGAGCCAGCATCCAGACACGTTGCTGTAGCAGAAATGGTTATAGAGAAGGCTAAAAGATTAGTAGAACATAAAAAAGATGTCGTTATTTTATTAGACTCGATTACAAGATTAGGAAGAGCTTATAACGCTGTAATACCTAGTTCAGGAAAAGTATTAACCGGAGGTGTTGATGCAAACGCTTTGCAAAGACCAAAAAGATTTTTTGGGGCAGCACGTAATGTAGAGGAAGGCGGCTCGTTAACTATAATTTCAACAGCTTTAATTGATACCGGTAGCAGAATGGATGAAGTTATTTTCGAGGAATTTAAAGGTACAGGTAATTCAGAGCTAATTCTTGATAGAAAAGTTGCTGATAAGAGAATTTACCCTGCTTTAGATATAACAAGGTCAGGAACAAGAAGAGAAGAACTTTTATTTGAAAAAGATGACCTTTCTAAAATGAATGTACTTAGAAGAATTATTAGTCCGATGGGCACCATGGACGGCATTGAATTTTTGATTGCTAAATTAAAAAACACAAAAAATAATGCTGATTTTTTTGACTCTATGAATAAATCAGCTAACTAGCTTTATTGTATTGTCTGATTATTTAAATCTGTCTCGTATAAGTAGAAGCTGATAATACTTTGAAGAGTTTTAATTTTGTTTTCTAAAGTAATAGACTCAAGAAGTTTTTGTTTTTCTTCGTTTGTGATTGGAGCAATCATTGACAAAGTGTTTATTCGTTGTAAATGATCAAGTTTTTCTAGTTCTCTCCAATTAAGTAAAAGACCATTTTTTTTAAAAAAGGTTTTAGCTTTTGCCATTAAATCTGCATCATCAAAGTCATTAAGAGGTTTGTTCTTATCTTCTTCAAAAATTTTATAGTCCACTTTAAATTCACGATATAATTTATCATTGATAATCTCCTCTAAAATTTTAAATCTAGTAATACCAGTTAAATTAATAAGTATTCTTCCATCCTTAATCTTTTGATAATCACTTATCTTCCCCAAACAACCAACTTTGTAAACATCGTCATTTGCTTTTTTTAATTGAACCATGCCCATTAATTTATTTTCTTTATAAGCATCATTAACTAAATTTAGATATCTTTGTTCAAATATATTTAAGGGTAAATTAGTTTTTGGAAAATATATAACCCCACTAAGAGGAAAAACAGGAATAATCTCTGGTAGACTTTTCATAAATTGATTATATAAAAAAATTGATATTACTGATAGCGGCATTTTATAATAGTTGACCATAGATAAGTCTGTGTACTATACTTGAGTAATTGCGGGCATAGCTCAGTGGTAGAGCGTCTCGTTGCCAACGAGAAGGTCGAGGGTTCGAACCCCTTTGCCCGCTCCAAATAATGGAAGATTTATCAAAAAAAAAATGCGTTGCTTGTGACGGGAATATTCCACCATTTGATACAAGCGAAATACACAAGTATTTAAAAAAAGTTGATGGTTGGGATGTAAAAAGCGATCATAATAAATGTTTTTATTTAATTAAAGATTTTAAATTTGAGAATTTTGAGAAAAGTCTAAAATTCATAAATAAAATTGGAAATATTGCAGAAGAAGAAAATCATCATCCGGATATTTCTTTTGGATGGGGCTATTGTAAAGTAAAAATTTTTACCCACGCTATCAAAGGACTTGCAGAAAGTGATTTTATATTGGCTGCGAAAATAGATAAAATTAATCAATGATTAAAGTGTCTAATGCCGGTGAAAAACATTTTCACTTTTGCTTTGTCAGCAGCATTAATAACTTCCTGATCTCGAATTGATCCACCCGGTTGAATTATAGTTTTAACTCCTGCCTTTATAAGTGCATTAACTCCATCTGAAAAAGGAAAAAAAGCATCCGATGCAGCTACTGAATTTTTAATTTTTGAAGCTTGGAATTGTTTTGCTTTTTGCACAGCAATTTTACAACTATCTAATCTACTTGGCTGACCCGCACCAATACCAATTGTTGAAAAATTATTACATAGTACAATCGCATTAGATTTAACATGTTTACACACATTAAATGCAAATCTTATTTCAGCTAATTCTCTCTTGTTAGGTTTCAACTTAGTTACGCATCTTAACTTTTTTTTATCTATTATAATATTATCTTTACTTTGAATTAAGAAAGAACCATCAAATGTTTTTATTGAAGTGAGGTTTTTATGTTTGAAATTAGATATATCAATAATTCTTAAATTTTTTTTTCTTTTTAAAATTTCTAAAGACTCTTTCTCGAATCCTTTAGCCATAATAACTTCTAAAAAATTTTTGCTGATTTCATTAGCTATTTTTTTATTAATTTTATAATTACAGGAAATCACACCGCCAAAAGCGCTTATAGGATCTGAAGCATAGGCATTTTTGAATGAGATAAAAGGATCTTTATTTTCTGATACTCCACAAGGGTTTGCATGTTTAATAATTACTGTTCCAGAATTATTCTTTAATGAGCTCAGAATATTTAATGAAGCAAACATATCATTGTAATTGTTATAACTTAATTCCTTCCCGTGAATTTGATTAAAACCCAATTTTGTATCATTAAAGTCATTTACATATAAAGAACTTTGTTGATGAGGATTTTCACCGTATCTCAACTTTTGAAATTTTCTTCCAAATATTGTTTTTCTCTCAGGAAATTCAATTTTTAGTTTTTTATTAAACCAATTAGCAATCATTGCATCATAATAAGCAGTAAGGCCAAATGCTTTAGAGGACATAAATTCTCTGAATTTTAAAGAAGTTTTCCCTTTAAAATTTTCCAATTCTTTAATTAAAGAAGCATAATCATTTCTATTAGTTATGATAGTTACATTTTTAAAATTTTTTGCTGCGGCTCTTACCATTGTTGGACCGCCAATATCAATATTTTCAATTATTTGTTTAGTGCTTTTTGAATTTAAAACAATTTTCTGAAAAGGATAAAAATTTACTACGATTAGGTCAATGGCTGGAAAATTTTGTTTGGACATTTCACTTTTATGTTTTTTATTTTGTCTATCGTGAAGAATGCCCGCATGTATTTTCGGGTGAAGAGTTTTTACTCTTCCGTCTAGCATTTCTTTAAATCCTGTGTACTTAGAAAGTTCAGTGCATTTGTATCCTAATTTCCTTATTGAGGCATAAGTTCCTCCCGAACTGATAATATTGATGTTAAATCTTCTTAGAGTTTTAAGGAGTGATATTAAGTTCTCTTTGTTAGAGACAGATATTAAAGCGTTTTTAACTTTCAAATTCATTATTAAATATTTTTTCTTATTTCCCAGTTAAAGATTTTATTTTTATTAACTAAATTACCACTGATAGTTATACAAGCATTTTCTATGGTTCTTTTTCCACCTAAAAATATACTTTTTTCAATGTTTAAATTTTCATCATTGATAGTAAAGATTAGTGATTTATTCTTAGAAATTTGAATTAGCGCACTGTTCCCGCTTATAGTTTTAACTACATTTAGTTCTGGATTAATGTGAAATCTGAACGCATATCTTATGGGATAACCGTCCTTTATTTTAAAAATTTGATCAACTCCTTTTAAATAATTATTTTCTTTGTCTACATAAATTTCTCTTTTATGAGTACATCCAAATCTTTTCTCATAACCATTATTTGCTGCCGAGCAGCCTATAAGACCATTTTCGTTTTTTGAAAAAAATTCAAAAGACTTAAAGCTATTTTGAATTGAGTTACCAAAAACTTTATTAATCATCTCATTGTTCTCAAACTTTGTTACTGAAGTATCATTAATATTTAAGGTCGATTGACATGCAGTGAGTCTGCTTAGTAATTCTGCTTTTTTTGAAATATGGCCACCAAAACCTGAGTTGGTTATAATCTTAATCCCATCTAAAAAATATTCAAAAGAGAGCGGTCCTGATTGATATGACCTTGAAAATTTTTTTACAGGAGGTTTGTCAGTGTCTATGACTAAAAAATGATTTTTATGTTTAATTTTATACAGACCACCCAACCTTTTTATATTTTTGCTGGGTTTAAAATTCTCTAAATATCTCTTGATTTGTTCTAAGTTTAGTGTGTAAGAAGCTCCATTAAATAGAGGTACTCGATCATCCGGTGTTTTAATATAATGAATACAATTAAGGTTTTTGTTAATTATATCCTCTAGAAATTCTGGTACGTATTTTTGACTGTCTTTAATGACTTCTTTACAGAAAATTAGATATTTTGAAAAAAAAATTAAATCGTAAGGATTTCTTGATAACGGAAAACCATCATTATCAAAAAATTCACGTACAAGCACTTCCAGTTCTTTAATACCAATATCAAAATTTTCCTCATATTCTTTAAAAACAAGTCCTGTTAGTATAATAGCAGTTAAAATCTCAATTTTCTTAGTAACATTTTTTTCAAATCTTATATTTTTCTTAAGGTGGTTAGTTTGGCTTATTATACAGCTTAAAAAATTTTTTCTAAAATCAAATGTGCTATTGTTTAAAATTATATCTACATTTAAGATCCAGCTAATAATTCTTGCGCTTAAAGTCGAA
>Ga0315315_10002905_pt1 | contig 15659 bp, 4 predicted proteins | sample M140m3416metaG_FD_203699 | JGI IMG/M metagenome (GOLD analysis project Ga0315315, IMG submission 203699) | Ammonia-oxidizing marine archaeal communities from Monterey Bay, California, United States - M1 40m 3416 | ecosystem: Environmental > Aquatic > Marine > Intertidal zone | place: USA...
TAAAATTTGCCCAACCTGTATCCCCAATCCTAATTTCTTTATACCAGACTGGAGAAGAGATCCGACTCCTTTTTTAAATGAAAAAACTTGCGAATACATGATACCAGTCTCTCTTAATTCATTTGGAAATTTCTATACGGAGAAACTAAACACACTCACAGCAACAGAACGTGGAATAGTTCCGGAACAAGTATCAATTGAAGAAGAAGGTGTAAAGTTTTATGAAAATGGCGAAGTTTTAATCAACATACCCTTCAACACCCTACTCAAGTCCTATGTCCGCCCAGCAATTCGAAAGCTTTTAAGATTCTATAATAAACTTGAGACAGATGAGATTGTTTGCGCATCTGCACAGCCACTGGATGAAAGATTAGCAGCGGAGAATGAGGCTATTTCTCAAGCAGCATTGACTGGTGGAGCGATTGGTGCTCTTGGAGGTGGCGTTGGAGCTTTGGTCGGTGGAGCAATAGGAGCAGCCATTGGTCAAGTTACTACCGGTTTAGACAGAACTATTGAGCCATGTTCGGGAATTTTTGGCTTGGATTATGAAGAGTTTATCGAGATCAGAGAATATAATAGCTTTGAAACAGTCAGGGTTAATCGAGCAATTTCTCAAACCTTTCCGGAAATTAAAAACTTAAACGCTTTGGAATTATATGGCAGAGTTAAAGATTATGACTATATTGGCAACTCTAAGTTCCTAACAGTATTGGTCGCAATACCGGCATACATTTTCGATGCGGTCCCCAATGCTCCTGATCTGGGATCCGTTCGTACAACGCAAGACAAGGTGGTTCTCGAGACTCAACCGTTTTTAAAAGATCTTAAGCTGTTTAAATCTGCAATGAAAACATTCACAGGGTACCAAGCCTACTTTCATCAAACTGAGCACGGGTTTTTAGCGTTTCAAGAGAGTGGAAACAAGTTCTATATAAAGTTCTACGCAGACTCTCGCATCGATAAGTTTCGAAGTAAGCTGGAAAACTTACTAGAGGCGAATGGTTTTGAACTAAAGGAAAGTATTTTTGGTTCGCGCCCCAAGAAGACTCCTTTTGATATTGAGATAACATTTGATAAATTAGACGAGAAAAAACCTTTCACTGTGAAAACTGTGAGAGCGAGATTTAAAGATTGTCCCTATGTGGAGTGCTCAAACGGTCTTGATTCTTTTATTGAATATACCCAAGCAGATCAAACAATGCTTGGTTATGTTGCCTCGATGAATCAAATAGGCAATGAACTAAAAGCCAACACGACGCCCCCATGGCTTGACTTTATGGTTAAATATACATTTCCCCAATTGACTGTGAACTATGGATCCTCAAATCAATATGAGGATAATTGTCCCCTGTTGGATCTCAATAAAATTGACGATTTCATTTTTGATCAAGCCTTGGATTATATGGAAGCAGTAGCCTATCAGTTAAACAAAAACAAGTGCAAAACTTTAGAGAAAAAAAATGAAGCGCGTAAGCCATTTGTGGACTTAATAGAGGATCCGATCAGACAATCGGTGTTTCAATTGGATAAAAATGGAAATCCAAAATATGAAGGAGGAAATGGAAGTAGGCCCATCTATACTCCGGAGTTTGACAAGTTGATACAAAACTTTGAGAAGAAAAGAAATGAGAATCCTTCTAGCGATACAACAAAAGACAAATTAATCAATATATCTGCCGGATCGACAAGTATCTCCTCATTGTCTGAGATCACTTCTATCTTGAGTGGCTGCAGTATACAAAAATTGACGATTGATGCCATGAAGTGCATTATGGCTGGATTGAGCTTGGATGAGGCATATTATACTTTGATTAAGAAAATGCTTTCAACCATTGGAGAACAATCTTTAGAGGTGTTTATCGGCGCCCTTCCGGCAAACAAACAACAGCAAATTAGAGAAGAAGTTAAAAAACAATTTGGAGACATGCCATTTCCATGGGAGCCCGGCTGGGAAGGTGGAAATGCTGAAGATGCTTTGACGAGAACGGCAACCGAAGCATCGGAAGGAAAGTCAAAACAACAAAAGAAAGCATCAGAAGAAAGTGCATCAATTGATCAACAAATTAAGATCTTAGAAGCAAGGATACAAGAACTGAGAGATCCGCAGCTTGAGGAACAATTTAATGAACGAATAATTCAACAAGCAGAAGATTTAGAAAACCAAAAAATTCTTAAAAGGCAAGAGATTGACGTTGTTTCTTTAGAAATTGACTCTCTTAAGTTAGATTTATCTGTAGCGACCACATCTCTACAGGCAGCAGAAAGCACTATTGCGTTTGTGCAAGAAAACTTTCCCTCTTTTTTGTGGGCATCGAACGAAGACTATAATAGAGCCCTACAGAACAAACAAACTGCTAATCAAATAATCAATGATTCAAATGTAAAAATCGCCTTTAAAGAGACAGAAATCCAGACTCTTGAAGAAGAAATACAACAATTCCAATTACAACAAAACACTTTAACAACGACTAGTCTCGACCAATATAAGCTTATAATTGACACAGAAATACAAAAAATACTAAAAGAAATAGAGGAATTGGAAAAAAAGAAATCTCCAAGCGATCAAACAGCAGAGGATCTTGAGGAATATAAGGATTGGGAATCCAAAACAGAAGAAGAAAAACAAAAGATTATAGAAGATCAAAAGGCAAGAACTGTGTTATACAAATTAAAGCCCGGAGATGAAATTCAACAAGGGACTCTGGGAAAAGCAGCCGGAAATGTTCAAAAAGCGATAACACAAGCATACATCGATGCAATCATGAATACTGCCACAATACGTGAACTACAGGCGGCTATTGAGTCTGTTCCCGGAATTGGACTGTTGTCTTTGTTTGTTTCTAACGTACGTTGTGAAAATACACCTCTGATTTATCCTCCGATTGATAGCTTCCTCAACACACTAACATTGGACCCTTGTCGTGGTGGTGGCCCAAAATTTGCTCTTCCGTCCTTTCAAGGGTTAAAGTTTCCAACCAACTTTAACTGGTTAGAATTGGTCGGAGAAGCACTATATACTTCTCTCAAAGAATTGATCAAGAAACTAATCATGGCCATGATAATGAAATTGGGTCAAATGCTGCAAGGAGATATTTGCAAATCAATTGCAACAATAGGTCAAGCCGCAATAGACGATGGATTCGCAGGTGTTGTCGGAGAACTGTTCTGCCCAGACGCAGCTAATGACAACGAAGCGCAAAAAGCAATATTATCAAACGCTGGTGCATCTCCTGCCAATGGTTCTGATAGAGCCTATAGAGACTTGGCAAATGCCCTCTCGGTTTCAGCAACCACAGGGGAAATAAAAGATGCGATGCTTGGGAATCCACGTCCCGGATTTTGCGCAAACATGTCGGTTTTAATAAAATCATCTGTACCAGAATTTACAGACACTTTTTCAGATGAACAATCTGTTTGTAATTTTTTCACGCAAATGGGCAATCTTTTGGCCCCATCACAACTGGCTAACCTCCAAGCCCAAGCAGCAGCGGAGACAGATGAGTTTCCGGTGGATAGCTCTATCTGTTTGACCAAAGAAGAGAAGGATTTGTGGGATCAACAAAGAAGGGGTGCATTTAACGATCCAAGTTTGGGACAAGAATTTGTCAACAAGCAAAACGAAAAAGCACTCTCCGATTTAGGAGATGCTGCGGAGATGTTGCTCAACGGTACCGGCTTAGATGACGCCCTATCGGACGCTTTAGGGTCCAAAGATCCCGATTGTAAAGTAAACAAGTCGGTCATCCCAGATTTACCAAAGAATATTGAAAAGCAAATGTCATTAGCCACCGATGGGGCTTTCAAAAAATTGCAAAAATCGTTTATCGACGATACAATAAGTTGGAATCTGTTCGAGGCTGGAGATACAACCGGACTTTTATCAATCATTCTATCAGATAGAAAAAACAGAATTTTCAATCTTTATAACATCATTAATAAAAATTGGTTCTTTAAGTTAATCTTGGGAGAGGGCGTGACTCCGGAAACTGTCGGTGTTCAAATGTATAAACAAATACTTGAGGTTGATGATAGCTACAGCTTTTCTGTATTTAGCAAGTCCTTTCCTTATGCAAATGGATTAGAGGGTAATGAAAAATACACCAGCACGATCAGATTATTAGATAATACCGCTCGTCTGGGTTTTGGATATGAGGTCATGGGACTGGAGTATCGTGGATCCACCACCAACCAAGCACCCGAAGAATATACTCCAATATTGGATGAGTTTAGTGATGAGTTTCCCTATAAAGCTTCTTCATTGAAAAAAATGTTTGAAAAAAGATGGAACCAGTTCAATGATGTTTCTTTTTCTTCTGATGACATATTCGATTGTTTTATTGGGATGAATAAGATTTATTTTGGAGAAATGACTTCCAAAATGGTTTCCGATGGTTCCGGAAATTATTCTCAAGGATTTAAGTTTGGCATGAATACCGAGATGCCCTCTGAGGAGGCGGGAGATCTAACCTATGTCGACCCAGAAACAGGAGCGACCGAATATACTTATCAAGAAATAGACAAAGTACTCGGCAGAAGTTTAACAAACAATCCTAGAGTTCACTTTTTAGATCCCGCTGTTCATGGAGGCTCTTATGTGAAGCCATTTATTTGGATCGATCCGGCAGAATACAGCGGATGGATGAACTTCACAGACATTGTTTCTCCAAATCCAGATGGGTGCCAAGAACAAGAAGATTTCTTGATGATCGATAAATTAGTGACAGAAGTTGACAGCTATAAAAACAAAATCAAAAGCCACGAGGGAATTTCGTCACCACCTGATTGCCTCAAGGAATTGCCGTTTGATAGGGTAGCCAACTCTGAAACTTTGGCTATGCTTCAAGGTATTGTTCAAGCCACAATAAGAACTTTTCTTTCTGACTTCCTCATTAGATCTTTTCCGATCTATTCTAATATCTCGTTGAGATCAGAGAACTATGGCACTGCCCTCACAAGCTACATAGCTAACATGATGGTTTCGGAGATGGAGAACCAGACTAGTTTCTTTCCTTCAAATTACGATAGGTATGCATATGTCCTGTTATTTTTAGAACAAGTCGCTCAAACAGTCAAGAGAAAGACAGACAATGGAGAAATCAAAGAGAATGATGAAGTTTTATCCGCCCTTCAAAGTTGTAATACAGCACAACAACAATACGTCCATGTAAGAGACAAAGAGCAACTGGAAACTCTAGGCTTGTCGGCTGTAGCTGCTGGTTCTTCCGGAAGGTGGGACTCCATTAAGAACCTTATGACTGAAGAGGAATGGGAGAGATACTTGGAAGACTTGGAGACTATGAAGAACAGAATCACACAAGGTGTCGGTTTTGCCGCTTCCGGACCAAATTGGTCTGATGTTTTTGGAGATAGACCAATTAACTGGAATTCTATGAGTGTTACAAATGCCAGATTTGCTAGTAAATTAGCCTCAATACACTCTGTTGTTGAAGACTGCAAGGTTCTATTGAACTACTTGATCTTACACGAAATGAGTAAATATACAGAGAAATTGACTAAAAATTTAAACCCGAGACCTTACATCTACGATGTCAATAGATTTTTTATAGGAGCCTCTGGGGCGTTGCTCGGAGATCAAATCAAATCCGGTCTCTATGATGTTGAGATACCAATTGGTGGTGGCCAATCTGCGATTGAATATGGCAACATAAATGATTGTGCCAAGTTCGACATGGAGCACCCACTTAATAACATAACTATCGATCCAGAAAAGTTAGAATCCATAAAAGAGAATGGCACATTCTATCTTGAAAAATATGCTATTGTAACTGAGAAGGAAGATGGTATTGAATTGCCCGAGAACATTAGAGGAACAACAAGCATACAAGAATTAAGAGAGTTTTTAAACTCACTCGAACCAGTCTTAAACAATGATAAGCCCCTTTCTGAATATTTTGGAGACGCTCAGGTCGAAGGGGAATCTTACACTGGATCCATAGGGATAAAATTTGGTGTACGATTGTGCTACATACCACCAGATAGTTTCGGAGGACCCTTTGCTGGGGCTATCCTCCAAGGACCTTCCACAGAAACAAGAACTTTTATTTTAAAAGAAGCAACAATTAATGGGGAAACCTTGTCTTCATCAAGATTTTCTTTCCCTGTGGCATCCTTTGAGCAAGATGTGCTGGATACCAACATCTCTGAATATTTTAATGCTGATGGCAATCTAAATCAAGATCTAAAATGTTATATTGATAATCTCACAGAAACAGAAGATTTCAAACACCTAATGAACAATGTAATTGATCTACGTAAGCTTCCAACAGTTTTAGCAATTTATTCTTATGAGAATTTACTGTATTCTTTGGGAATGGACCCCTCTGAGAGAGATGAGCCAGAGGATGATATACCAAACGCCGCAGACAATCGGGGCAAGATCTTTAACGACACTAAAAAAGAAGCATGGAAATTATTCATCTCCTATTATAGAAATGACGATAGGGATCCATCGTGGGAAATGCCAAAGTATGAAAATCCATTTAAGGATTCATGGAGAAAGCTAAGAGAGATGGAGATAAACATTTTTGATGTGGGGCAATTTTCTTTGGATGTACGACGAAGAATCAAAAAGACAAATCCATTTGATGAAGAAGGGAATCCGTGTCAAAATGATTTCATGAAACTCTTTATATAGAGGAGAGAGGAGAAGCGTATGAAAAATAAAATTACCCCAAGAATTCCGTTGATTCCCACAGCAGATGGAGAATATGAATATCTTTACAGTGATGACTTAGAGTCAGTCATCAATCAGAATTTAAAAATGATTCTGTTAACTAGAAAAGGAGAGAGAATATTTATGGATGATTTCGGCGCCGGTATTCAGGACTTTTTGTTTGAAATTCCAACGGGACAAACGATCTCTAATTTGAGAAGCATTATAACCAATCAAATAAGACAATTTGCTTCATACATAACACTAATGGATCTAAAAATCGACACAGGTGATGCATCTTTGAGCATTAAGATCACATATTCTATAGATGCTACCGGAGCAGTGGCGACATTTGAGCAAACCATAGATAATATGATATAAATAAAAAACTCCAGAAAACTATTTAAGATAGTTGAGAGGACACTTAATGCCTAAGAAAAAAAATGTAATTATAAAGTACACCAGTAGAGAATTTGATACAATAAAAGAAGATCTCGTAGATCATGCGAGGAGATACTATTCCGATAACTATAGAGATTTTACAGATGCATCTTTTGGTTCTATGGTTTTAGATACTGTAGCATACATTGGAGACACACTATCTTATTATTTAGACTACAATGTTAATGAAAGTTTTTTAAATACAAGCCTAGAATACGACAATGTCAGAAAACATGCTTCTGCATTGGGATATAATTTTGCCGGCACACCATCTTCTTTCGGCTTAGTATCGCTGTTTGTTTTGGTACCGGCTAATTCTGACGGAACAGCGCCTGATGAGGATTACATACCCATTTTGAAAGCTGGTGCTGCTTTTTCAACATCTGAAGGTGGCAATTTTATTTTAACAGAAGATGTTGACTTCTCTAGTGCAAATGCTGACATGGTTGCAGCTCGTTTTGACTCCACCACAGGAGCAACAACCTTCTTTGCCGTTCGAGCATACGGACAAGTCCAATCCGGTACCCTGTTCCAGACAACAATTGACTTGACAAATTCTGTTTTTGAAAAGTTTCGAAGAATAAAAATAGCAGATTCTAATGCTAGTGAGATCATTGATGTTATCGACTCGGATGGACGAAGATATTATCAGGTCGACAATCTATCTCAAGAGGTCGTGTTTGTGGAGACAACCAACAAACAAGCATCTGTCGATGGCGTTAGATCAATTTTAAAACCATTCTCAACAACCAGAAGATTTGTATTAGAACAAGATGACACCGGAACCTATTTACAGTTCGGTTTCGGATCAGAGGATACAACCGCTAATGATGTGGTTGACCCCTCCGCTGTTGCTCTAAAGATGCATGGAAAGAATTATGTTTCTTCAACCAGTTTTGACCCCTCAAAGTTGATGTCAACAGATCGTCTCGGAGTCTCTCCGTACAATACAACATTGAAGGTGGTTTATAGATCAAACTCTCCATCCGCAACAAATGTACCAGCAAATCAAATAAATTCCGTCGTTGGAAAGTCCTTTGTGTTTCCGGATGTCTCCCAAATAACCAGTGCGAATCGATCAGCCGTAGAGGGCTCGTTAGAAGTCAATAATGAAGAACCCATTACTTCTGCCGGTAGCGAACTTACTGTTGAAGAAATAAAACAAAGAGCAAAGGCTCATTATGCAACTCAAAACCGCGCGGTTACAAAAGAGGATTACGAGTCTCTTGTATACAATATGCCGGCAAAATTCGGCGCTGTTAAGAGAGCAAACATCATTAATGACCCCTCTTCTACAAACAGAATCTTGTCTCTGTATTTGACCTCTCAAGATAGCAATGGTTTTCTCGCAGCTGCGAACGACACAGTTAAAAATAATGTGAAGAACTGGCTTAATCAGTTTAAAGCTTTGAATGATAAAATAGAGATAATTGATCCAAAGATTATAAATTTTTCTGTGGATTTTTCGGTTGTTGTTGACCAAAGATACTCCAGCGACTCAGTGGTCTTTCAATGTGTCGAAGAATTAAAGACTTATTTTTCAGAGACTTTTTACATTGGGGAGCCAATTTATATTACAAAAATTTATGATAGGCTTAATAGGGTCGAAGGTGTTGATGACACAAGAAAAGTGAAGATCCACAATAAAGCCGGTGGAAACTACTCAAACATATCCTTGAATTTCGATAAGATCTTATCGAAAGACGGGACTTTCATCAAGACACCAAAAAACAGTATTATGGAATTAAAGTATCCGAATCTAGACATTAAGGGAATGGCAAAATAATGGCAATAAAAAGATACCACGCAGACGCAGATAACACTATAACAAATGCCTTTGAGGCGGATTTAAGCACCAGAGGTACTGGTTCCAACATGGGACAAGCAGATATATTGGAGGTGTTTTCAATTTATGCCCAACAAAGTACCACCAGTACAGAGTTGTCTCGGGTTTTGATAAAATTCCCAACATCTGATGTGTCAACGGATAGAAGTGATGGTGTAATTCCCGCTTCCGGAAGTGTATCGTTTTATCTGAAACTTTACAACGCAGAACATGGTAAAACGTTGCCCCGCGATTTCTCCATATCAATACAGGCAGTTTCTGGGGCATGGGAAGAAGGTGTTGGCCTAGACATGGAGGAATATTCTGACTTAACGTATGATAAAATTGGATCCAACTGGATTCGCAGAACAGGATCGACCAGTTGGACAACGGCGGGTGGGGACTATTATACTGATTCAAGCTCATCCTTTACTGCTAATTTTTCAATTGGGACTGAAGATTTGGAGTTAGATGTCACCTCTTTAGTTGAACAGTGGCTCACAGGGTCCGGTGGAAAAGACAACCATGGATTTGGAATTCGCCTGTCCTCTTCGTACGAAGCTTCTTCTTCTGTGAATCCAGACGGCGCTGTTATTTCATATTACACAAAGAAGTTCTTTGCTCGCTCGAGTGAGTATTTCTTTGAGAGACCGGTCTTAGAGGCACGATGGGATTCTTCTAGAAGAGATAATAGGGCAAATCTTTATTTCAGCAGTTCCTTAGCACCTGCTGCCGACAACCTAAATACACTATACATGTACAATTACATCAGAGGAAGATTGAGAGACATAGCAGGGAACCAATCAAATGTGCCTGTTTTAAAGCTGTATCAATCATCCGGCTCAGTCCCAGAAGGTACCACGCAAAATTTTAGAAATTCATCCAACACAGCAGTTAGTTTCTTATCTGCTTCACGCGTATCTACTGGTATCTATAAGGCAGCATTTTCTGTCACAAGTAGCGTTATAACCTCAACATATCCATATCTTGTAGATGTTTGGTCGTTTTCCGGCACCGAGGTCCACACAGGCTCTGCGATGGATCCAAAATCTTTCAACATGTCAGATTTCAATCCAAACGGAAAATACGTCGTCGCAATGCCAAACTTGAAAAAATATTACACAAGAGGACAAACGGAAAGATTTCGTTTATATGTAAGAGAGAAAGACTGGAGTCCAAACATCTATACCGTTGCCAACAATACACCAGAAAACTTAATGATTGAGAGTGCTTCATATCAAATAACAAGGATAGTTGATGATAAAATTGTTATACCCTACAACACAGGGTCAAACTCAGCAACTATGCTATCTTACGATGTTTCTGGAAATTATTTTGATTTAGATTTAAACATGTTGGAGGCTGGATATACTTACGGAATAAAATATTCTTTTTACGAAGACAGTGTGTCTTCATATCGAGAGCAACCATATTTGTTCAAAATCAGAGTAGAGAAAGATGAGTATTAAAAATTTATTTACTAAACCAGCATCCATAAAAAATGCAACATCCGGAAGTAAAAAAGTAGAATCTAAAGATTTTATCTTAAAAAAACTTGATAAAGAGGACATTTTTGTCCCCTATGTCGACTTCTCTTCTGCATCCAATTTTGCAAAATACGGCTCTGCGAAGGAATATTATTCTAATTCAATAAAAAGAATTTATGATGAATTTCCATATGATGGATCCAAGAAAGAAAAGGTGTCGTTTGAGATCTCTTCTTCCTATCTGGATAACTGGATTTTTGACAATAAATATCCAAAAACCAATGGATATATTAAATTTTCTTATGCTGGCTGGGGTACGGCTGCATCCGTTACGGATGGTTACGGGATTCCAAATTCCACCGCAGACTATGAATACATTTATACAGCCGGAGGCATACACACTGCTTCTAATGGTATGATTGGGACACCTTTATATAAAGTATTTAACAAATCTGTGATCTACGACTCCGGTAAAAACAGAACAACGCCTTTTGTTGTTAATCCTGCTAATGGTGTAACGGTAGAATTTTGGCTTAAAAAAGATTCCTTTGATGTATCAAAAACAGAAAAGGAAGTGGTTTTGGACCTGTGGAATGGCAACGCCTCCTCCTCTTCTGATTATGGTCGTTTTACGCTTGCCCTCACCTCCTCCGCACAGGCCGACGGTTCTCAAACTTTCATCGCCACAATGCAATCTGGCACAAACGGCTTCTACGAGCAGACTATAGGCACATCAACAATAACCACTGGGTCGCTTTCATCATGGCACCATTATGCACTTAGTTTCAAATCAGCATCTGCTGGCGTTACTGGTAGAATCTATGTGGATGGAGATCTAAATGAAAAGAAAACTTTAGGATCCACCGGTGTCGATAACATTGGTGGTCTAATAAACGGACACATAGGGTCACTAATCACCTCTCCTTCTGGCTCATCTGCTGCGAAATATTCCGGAAAACTTAGTGCTAGTTTGGACGACTTTAGATTCTGGAAGGCCCGCAGATCTTCAGAAGAAATCTATGACAATTGGTATACCTCTGTTGGGGGAGGAACCAATACGGATGATGCCAACATAGATTTGGGCATTTATTATAAATTTAATGAAGGCGTTGTCGGTAACGATTCCACTGATTCTAAGGTTCTGGACTATTCTGGTCGCATCTCAAATGGACAATGGACAGGGTATTCTTCTGGTGCACGAAGCACCAACAGTGCATTTGTAGAGTCTGGCTTGGTCTCTTCGGAACCGAAAGATCCTATAATCTATAAAGCTCATCCGGATGTATCGTCACTTATAACAGAAATGGAAACATCAGGTAGTGAGTACGATAGAAAAAACACAGCAATGCTGTACAATACTATACCACAGTGGATCAGGGAAGAAGATGAAGATGATGTTACAAAGAAGTTGTTGCAAATTGTTTCAAGTTATTTTGACACTCTACATGCCCAAATTACAGCACTACCTCACCTTAAGAGTAAAACATATCCCAGCTCTAGTTATAAACCCCTGCCCTTTGCCCACAGTCTTCTAGAAGATAAAGGTATGGTCGTGCCAAACCTTTTTGTCAATTCCACAGTTATTGAGTCTTTCGGAGATCGTGACGATAACCAAGTTCAATTTGAGCAAAGTTTGCAAAAAACAAAGAACCTTATTTATACAAACATTTACAATAACCTTGAGAGTATTTATAAATCTAAAGGAACAGAGAATTCCATTCGGAATCTTTTGAGGTGTTTTGGGATTGATGACAAGGTCGTAAAGTTAAACTTGTATACTGATAGTGGGACCCATTATTTCAATGACAAATACGCCCAGTCTTCTGAACCGAAGAAATACATCAATTTTAACCAACAAACTTTGTTGAATGCTACAATTTTTCAAACTTCTTCGGTCAACAATGGGGTAACCTACCTCTCCGGAAGTTCTGATGAAAAACTTGAGCGTTATTCGGCATTAACAGCAGAAGTTAACATCATAGTTCCAAAAAAGAAAACAATCTATAATGAAGGTCACTTTAGCACCAGCTTTCTTTCAAGTTCAATATTTGGAATGCACCAAGCAATAACTTCATCAAACCAATATACTTGGGCCTCTGATGATTTGGCCAACTTTCAAGTCTACTTGGTTAGAGATGAAGTAGAATCCAACACAGCTAAATTTGTATTGAAAAATCAAGATGGGACGATCAACTTAGAGTCGGACTATTACAATGAGATCTATAATAATCAAAATTGGAACGTTGCTGTAAGAATCAAGCCCGACAACTATCCTTTTGGTGGAAATGTTGTGACATCGTCGAATAGTAACTATACTCTAGAGTTTTACGGCGTATCTCATGCTTTTAATTCAATCGATAATTATTTTCTATTAACCTCCAGCATGAACTATGCCTCTGGCTCTTCATACATGTCAAACCCAAAAAGGTTCTATTTGGGCGCACACAGGACCGACTTCACAGGTTCTGTATTACAACAAACAGATTTAAAAATTGGTCGATTTGGGTTTTGGCTGGACCACTTGGACGATTCCATAATAAACCAACACAACTTAGACATTAAAAATAGAGGAAACTACAATACAACACGTCCGTCAACAATGTTTGCAAAAGACTTGACAAACGTAGAGGTTCCCACTTATGATTTGTTTGCACTCGATTGGAACTTTGACAACATCACAACAACTGATGGTTCTGGTCTTTTTGATATCGATGACGTTACAAGCGGCTCTGTGGATACAAGATACGGCTGGGTTGACAACATAACGAGACGGTATCATGCCGGCTTGGGTTATGGTTTCGCAGCAAACAACACATCGTTTATTTCAAATGAGTTTGTGTTTACCAACTCAAAGGAGCTCCCTGAGATCTCTTATACTTCAGGCGGTGTCACTATAAAGGGAGAAAAAGAGGAATATTTTATAAAAGATGAAGATGTGTCCGACAATTTTATGTCTCTAGAGAAAAGCATGTACGCAGCAATTTCCGAGGAAATGATCAAGGTATTTTCATCAATCAAGGAGATGTCCAATCTTATAGGCAAACCGGTAGATAGATACAGGGTAGATTATAAAGATCTAAAGCATTTGGCTCAATTGTTTTTTGAAGATGTCGAGGCAGATCCGGACCTTGATAAATACACAGAATACTTTAAATGGATTGATTCCGCTATCTCCAAGTTTGCTCAACAGCTTTTCCCAATCAATGTCAGACATTCCAAGAACATAGATGATATTGTCGAGAGTCACATTCTTGAGAGAAACAAATATCAAAATAAATTTCCTTTGGTTCAAGATATAACATCAACAGAGTCTCCTCTGAAGGGCGTAACCTATCAAAAGTACAAATGGAAAACCGGTCACGCTCCTTTGGGATCGAATGAAAATGAAAACTGCGTTTGGCAAAAAGATAGAAAAGAAAGAACAGACATAGTTGATCGTGAAACTATACGTCAAGTATTGAACAACCACAACAATGCAAAAGCTCCAAAATTAGCCAAAAGCGATCTGACGACATATGAGGGCTCAACTTATGCCGTAAGAAAATTAAGCAAACCTTATTCGATTTCTCAAAATCTCAAAAAGACAATACATGCTGGTGTCAACTACTCAGCGCAAAAGGATCGTGATTATGTCTATGGTGCTACCAACAGACATAGTCGCTTAAACGGCGTAGGGATCCCAGTCAATGTAATAATAGTTGGAGCAGGTCCCGGCCAAGGCATAGAATTACCTCAAGAGTGTGATGATGTTAGTGATCCAAATTTTAAAGAAAAATATAACATCACAGCATACATTGGAAAAGAATCTTCTGGCGGCGCCAGTGGCACCTTCTCACCTATAAACGATAGTGCTTCATATAATTTTGCCCTTAAGGGTGAGCACATGATACCATTTAATATTATCTCCGGTACAGTAAATACTGGATATAATACATTGGTAAGTTCAAGCTACAAGCCGAATACTATTTTTACCAACATTCACTCTGATACAACGAACTTTTCTAACGATATTCCACTACAGGGGCCATTTGCAAAAAGTTGGGTTGGCGGTCATCAATCGCGACATGTTAGCGTAAACCGGTTTGACACATCACTTCGGGATGATGAAACTGGAAATGCCCCTCCAAATAACATACAGAATCTCTACACACGACCAGAAGCTTGGAGACTCTTGATGGTCGAATCCAGTGGAGGATCCGATGGAGCCTTTGGTCTTGTTGATTCTCAATACGGTGTAACTCTGGGTCCAAATACATACCCAGACATCAATAAAAAGTCTGCGGTGTATTATCGAGATGGCCGCATCAAGAGACCAGTAAATGTTTCAAACATCCAAACAACAACGGCCAGTTTGAATCATGGAAACTATAAGGAATTATATGAGGTTGTGTCTACCACTGGTAGGCACGAAAACAACTCTTATTTTGTAAAAAATAGCGAACAAACAAATTATCTTCCACAAAGCATAATAGACTCGCTACCTAAAACAACAAACCCAATGACACTTGTTGGCCAAGCCGCTTTTGTTTCTGGTAATGTATTTGGAACGTATCAGAACAATATGCAACCTGATGATTTGACCATAGGAACTTATGCTAGTGGTAGCTTTTCTGTTACCGCTTCTTCTGCCGCTGCGGATGGAGATACTTTGACCATTGGATCTGTTACGCTTGAGATAGACGATAACGGCTCTTCTACGCCCGGAAACATTAGAATTGACCCATCCGGAACAAACACGCAATTTGTCAATAGAATCATTTCAGCCATTACCGGCAATACCAACTTTTTAGTTCCAACTGTGCAATTCTTGGCACAACACACAGTGTTTCACTTGACATCTAGTGTCTATGGAACTGATGATAATGTAACTTTAAGTGAAACTGGTACTTCCTTTCTCAGCTTACAAGGTGCAGCCGGAGGATCTATAACCTCCACTTTCGATGTGGTTATTCCAAGAATAACCGGAAGCAATAGCAAGTTTGTTATTTCCTCTCGCTTTTCTGCTCCCGGCGGTCCCGAAATTCAATCTTATGGTTATCTGGACGCTTATTCGCAAGAATACTCTGCTTACAACCATTTGGTGTTTAGAAATTATACTGTGAGAGTCCGATCAGGAGGCGACCCATCGGAAAATCAAATAGGAATAATAGCAGAAAACGGAAACGATGGAGATCCAGAAAGAACAAATCTTACACAATTTTCTGGGAAATTTGGAACATATAGTGGCAGTGCC
>Ga0315315_10002906_pt1 | contig 15657 bp, 2 predicted proteins | sample M140m3416metaG_FD_203699 | JGI IMG/M metagenome (GOLD analysis project Ga0315315, IMG submission 203699) | Ammonia-oxidizing marine archaeal communities from Monterey Bay, California, United States - M1 40m 3416 | ecosystem: Environmental > Aquatic > Marine > Intertidal zone | place: USA...
AGACCATTACCATTACAGATCCGTCAACCCTAACAATAGATACAGGTCTCACAGGCGATGCAGTATGCGAGGGAGATTCTTTTACCATAACAGTTAGTGATACCCAGAGTTCTAATACAACATATACTCTTTCTTATTCAGGAGGTTCACAGGTAAAAAACAGTTCAACAGGTCAGGTTACTTTTACCTTATCATTAGCTTCTAAAGGTGATATAAATGTTACATCAACCCCGACAGGAGGATGCGGTTCAACAGTAACAAAAACGATAAATATTCCTAAGATAGATTCAGCAGGAACACTTACAACTACCCAGGGCACTTTGTGTTATGGAGAAGCAATATCGGCAAATATATCTTCTACAGCTGAGGCAACCTTAACAGCAGGTAGCTCAACAGCATCGATTACCTACAAGTGGTTTTATTCTACAGATGGTCAAGTTACTTGGACAGATATTACAGGAACTAACACTTCAACATTAGCTACTACGACTCTTGCAGCCTTAGGAGGTTTAGTTACCAACACAACAATTAAAAGAGAGGTTTATGCCAGTATTGGTAGTGTAGAGTGTGATCCAGAAAGTGTAGCGATAACCCTTACTGTAAATCAACCTTTAATAATTCCTTCTATTACCTCACCTGCAACAACATGTAGTTCAGACGCTATTAGATTTACAGTAGGTAATGCAGCAGGAGATACATACAGGTGGACGTTAAATGGCGGTGCTGTTGTAGCTACGGGCATTAATTATGACATTGCAGCAGGCAGTCTGGCTGCTGGTAACTACACCTTAGGTGTTTATGGTGAGAGCGGTAGTTGTTCATCAACGTTAGTCACTCAGACCATTACCATTACAGATCCGTCAACCCTAACAATAGATACAGGTCTCACAGGCGATGCAGTATGCGAGGGAGATTCTTTTACCATAACAGTTAGTGATACCCAGAGTTCTAATACAACATATACATTAAGATATGGAGTAACTACTGTTACAAAAAACAGTTCAACAGGCCAAGTTACCTTTACTTTATCTTTAGCCCAAGAAACTGACTTAAATGTTACATCAACCCCGACAGGAGGATGCGGTTCAACAGTAACAAAAACGATAAATATTCCTAAGATAGATTCAGCAGGAACAATATCAACAACTGCATCATTATTTATATGTTATGGGGATAGCTTGTCAGATGCAATTTATGGCGATGGAACTTTAGCAACAACTACTGCTACGTTAGACCCTAATAGTTCTTCTGCCTCCATAACATATCAGTGGCAATTTAGTTTAGCATCTGCCCCAACATCTTGGGTAAGTATTACCGGAGCTGTTAGTTCAACGCTCTCAACAGTTACTCTTGCATCAATTTCAATTACTGAAAACATTACTTTTAAAAGAGTTGCAATTGCATCAATAGGTAGTGTTGAATGTGAGAATTTAATTAATAATCCAACAATTGATATAACTGTAGAAAATGTTGATGGAGGTACAATTTCACCCGCTTTAATATATTCATGTGATATAACTGGTGCCACCTATACAGTGTCAGTGACTGATGCTAGTTCAGGAAACATTAGATATCAATGGCAATCATCAACTACAGATACAGCTTCAGCTTCATTTAGTAATATTTCTGGTGAAACAAATGCTTCAATTATTGTATCAACTAATGTAACTCAGACAACTTATTATAGACGAGTTACAACTACGGTAACTGCTGGTTCAAGTTGTACTGAAGATTACAGTAATAATTTTCAGCTCGTCTTAAATAGTGTTAATCCTGGAATTATTGATGATCCAAGTGGCTTATATTGCGAAGGTTCAGTGCCACCAGTTTTAGGGCTTTCAAGTACTGTAACATCGTCTTTTCCTATAACATATCAGTGGTATAGAGCAGAGACAAATGATTTAAGTGCCGTTACTAGTGCATCTTGGAGTGCCATTCCTTCCGCTAATAATAATTCATATGTAACTCCAGCGTTAAGCTCTACTTCTAAATATATTCTTTATAAAAGAGGTGTTATAGAAGATAGAGGAGCTGCAGCTTCATGTGAAAAATATACAAATGAAGTAACTTTTGAAATTTTTGATACTGTTGATGTTGGTTATGTCGAGCCAGCAACTGGAACTCCGGACTTTCCTTATTGTGTAGGAGATCAATTCCCAAATCTCAGATTGATATCCTATGATCCGAACCTTATAGATAATGTAAATTATCCTAATTTAGATGTTACATGGGAGATGTCATCCGATGCTATTAATTGGGCTACTGTCAACGAGGTTGTAAGCGACAATAACGAATCAACATTTAGCCTTAGAGCACAAGACTCTAATAATCCTTCAGATGCTTTTTATCTTGCTGATGATTTATATTTTAGGGCTCGGGTTCATAATGAAAACTCTGGTATTGCAACATATACTTTGGCCGGCTACTCAGTTAAATTAAAAGAAAACTCCGCAATACACGATATAGGCGATAATTATAAAATCACAATTGGATCATCTTCTGTTTCTGTTACAGTAACAAGTGTAAATAGTACGACCGCTCTATTAGGAGCTGCTCTTGCAAACAGTATTGATTCAGACATTGCTAATTATACCGCCACCTTTATTTCTGCAACCAATATTATTCAAATAGAAGATATCGCTACTAATAATTTTAATGTTTCAGCTTCTACTTCTTATACACTGAATAAAACATTAGAGTTAAATGTTTTTCAAGGATTCAACAATACAACAACCGATAATTGTGTTTATTATACATCAGTATATAAAATTGATGTTGTAGACAGACCAACTATATCAGTTAGCGGTGGATCTTCATCTCAAGAAGTTTGTGATGGCACAGCTATAACACCAATTCCGATTACTTGGACTGGAAGTTCTTCAATTTTAATTATAGATCTTGATCCTGGGTTATCAGTAAATGTCGGATCGGGAGCTGAAACAACTGTTGCTGGAAATAAACTAATTACGGGAACAAATTCAATCACAATTACAGGAACTCCAGCCTCAGGGCATACCTTCACTGTACGTTTAAATAGTTATTGTAGAAATGATTCTCAACTAAATGTTCAATATCAAATAACTAAAACTCCTGATCCACCGGAAATTTCAAATCTATTCAGAGATGGAGCATGGAATTGGGAGGAAACAATTTACTATAATGGTGGAAAGGGATATAATAATACAATATGTGTTGATCCATCAGTATTACCATCAGATACTGCAAGTTTGACAACAACAGATATTTATGCTTGCTTTGCAAATGGTTCTTCTGCTTATGGGGGTACACTTGATTGGGAGTTTATAGATAAAGATTCTATCAATTTATCGGTTTCACCAACATTAGGCGGACTTACAGCTTTAAATGATCCTTCAAATTCAGAAGAAACAGGGGCACGGATTACTTGGAACCCATCATTTCTTGCTACTTCAACTGTTTCAAATGGAGCTTGGGTAACCATCAGAGTTCGAACCTCTTCGACATGTAGTGCTACTATCTTTTCAAATTTCTTTGAAAAAGATGTATGGCTCGTTAATACAAATACCCTTTCACAAACAAATACATCTCCAGATCTACCAACATTAACCAAACCCTCCGCATTAAATGTAACTCACTCATGTAGTGGTGTTGGGGCATGGAACTCTGGAGATATCCCTACATGCGAGGTTCAATCTGTAGCTGCTGTTGGGACCACATATACACAATTTTTTAGTGCTGCAGATACAGGGAGCAATGACTTTGGAGAACTAGAGTGGGAATTAACTGATCCAGGGGCAGGATCAATTAATGCAAATGGAGTAGTTACATGGACTCCAGGCTTCTATGGCAATGTTAAGGTAAGAGTAAGGCCAGTTTCTTGTTCTAATGACAATGTTTCAAATAGTGATTGGGTTGAATCAGATATAATTAGTATTAGTCCGGTAAATGAGTTAATACCAAATATTACTAGAACTAACCTACCTACTTGTCCAATTCCTGCTTCTGGAAGCCAATCCACGACACTAGAATCTGATATTCCTGTTGATTGGTATATTAAAACCACGTCAACAGGTGTTGCAACTAATTCATATATTAAAGTCGGTACAGTTACTTTTACTGGCAGTCAATATTTAGCTCAAGATTATTATCAAATTGAGTCAAATACTGGTAGTGGAGGATTATTAATTCCTTGGGCAAATTCTGTTTCTGGAACTATCTATTTAAAAGCAGTTCCGCAGGGTTGTAGTGGAAGTGAGCCTGAGTGGGTAAGAGATCTTTCAATAAGAGTTCCTGATAATCCAAAAATGCTGATTGCATCAAATAATATTGGAACAATAAGTCCTGAAATTTGTGAAAATGAAACTGATTTTGTTGATATTATATATGATGTTATTGGAAGATCAGTTACTGGTATTACAGTTAGTGAAACTACAAACCAAGTTTCAGGATCAATCTTAAATGCTGTAATAGTTCCCAAAAGTCAAGTAGCTACGATTACCTTTAATGAAACAACTAATACCTTAATTCCTAGATTCATTATAATCAATATTAATGATAATGATTATAAAATTGAGGCAGCTGTTGGTGAAACTAGTGACAGTGTTGCTGGGAAATTAGCTAATTTGATAGATGCTGATTCTAATTTATCAGCTAATTATAATAGCGTAACAAATAGGTTAGTAATTACTGGAAGTGCTGGTTATTACTACACTATCTATACATCAAATAGTAGTAGTAATATCACATTAACTGTTAATTTTGATGTAGATAGTCAAGTATATTCACAAGTTGAAGTTAGAGGTGTTACCGGATATATTCCACCTGGAATTTACCAGTTTAGGGTAAACTTAACCTTAGATGCAGGTTGTGAACAAGATGGACAAGTATTAATTAATCTTACTGTAAATGATGATGCTGAATTAACATTAACTTCAGCGGGTCCAACTCCAAATCAGGATGTCTGTTATAATGAGGCCATTGATAATATCGAATGGGCAATTTCAGGACTTGATCCCTTATCAACAGTTAATATAAGTGGAGCTCTACCAAGTAATATTATTAGTACGCAAACAACTTCTACTTTTACTCTCAGTAATAATGGAACTAATACTGATTATTGGAATACAAGAGTTTTTCCGTATACTGTAATAACTGATGGTGATTTGTGTGATGAGGCGACTCAAAGTGGATCAATTACTGTTTATCCAAGGGATTATTTAAGAAGAGATCCAACGGACCTTACAACCAGTCAAGTTATATGCGAGGGCTCAGCAATGACTCCAATTAACTATGAATTTTGGGGGGTGAGTACAATTTCCGCCACTATTCAAGATTTAAATGGACTTGGATTAACTACAACAGTTACGACAACTACTCAAATTGCTTCAATTACTTTTGATTCTCTTGTGGGGGTTACATCAACTAATACAACTGAGTTTTATTCAATTTATATTAATGATGAAATTTTCACAGTAAATGCATCAGCAACTACAGCATATACTGCTACTAACGTACTTTCACTTTTAAGTTCAGCTATTTCTTCAAGTACTGTAGTTACATCAACCTTAAATGGAACTGATTTAGTTATCACAGGTTTAACCTCAGGCACAACTTTTGCTCTTGAGGGAAGAGAATCTAATGGCTCAAATTTCAGTTTTAATGAACAAGTTATGGTCAGGGCTCCAAGAATTTTATCTATTACTGGAACGCCAACTTTATCTTCTTTAACTACACTTACAATTAGGGGTACTTATAATTTTAATGTTATTACAGTTGGAGGACAATATTGTTCCGGAACAGCAACATCATCTTTGCTTACCTACACATTATTTATCGATCCTGTAGCAAGACTTAGTGTAACTTCAGCGAAGAAAAATTTAGAGGTTTGTGATGGGTTTTCTTCTGAATTTATTAGATTCCAAACAACTGGTGGTGCTCCAGCTATTGAAATAAGCGCAACTGCTTCACCATCCGCAGAGTATACTTTTTACCCTTCTTTTGGAGCGGGAACAACTGTAGCAACTACTACATACGATTGGTACCCTGATATTAAAACAAATGTAACTACTATCACTACATTTACATATACTGCAACAGCAACCGCGAATGCTTGTGGAGCTAGCCCACTAAGTTCTCTTACAGTAACAGGTACTGTTGTTGTATACCCTCATTATATAAATAAGGTGGTTCTTTCAGGTAGTCAAAATCAATCGGCATTCGATGGCCAAGCTATATCTTCAATTGATTATAATTATAGCGCAGATTATTCTAATGCATCAATTGTGTGGCCAAGTGGTGATAATTTAGGTCTTTCACTTTCTAATTCTGGTACAACTCTTTCACTATCAGGTACTGTTACCCCCTCATCAGCTACAACTACCACAACTCAACACCCTTATATAATTACTATTGAAAGTAAAACTAACTTATCACCTAACTGTTCACCATTAACTGTAACCGGCACAATAACCTTGGAACCTAAGTTTGAATTAACATTAACTTCTAGCACAACCACACTCGATCAAAATGTTAGTAGTGGTGATCCGATGGCACCAGTAACAATAGATCTTGAAAATGGGCCATATTCTTATTTGATTGAATGGAAAGATAATATGGGTAGGACTTTATCTTCGGCACCACTAGATTTATCTCTTACACCATTTCCAGATTTTGCTAATGTAACTAGCTTAACACTTTCTGGAACGCTACAATTACCGTCAGGAACAACTACTCCTTCTGCTTTATACTATAGAATTTCTACAGTGAGTGACACAGCAAGTGCTGGGGTTTCAGTAATTGATGGAAGAATTTTAGGAATTCCAGAGGAAGAAATAATCTCCTCTGTAGCCTCAACTACAACAATTTGTCAGGCTGATGATTTAAATCTTGAGTTTAATTTTACTGGTATTCAAAATTTAAGTTTAACCTCTTCCCCTTCTTTACCGGTTGGCTTGACAGCAGTAACATTATATACAACCACTCCGACTTTTGAGATAGATGTTGTTTCTAGCTCAAGTAAAATAGATGAAGTTTTTCAAATTGAAATTTTAGAGGAAGATGGCTCTTCTCAAAGTTTCAGTTATAAAACAACTGCATCTTCTACAACCACTTCTACTATAGCAACTAACTTAGGGGCAGCAATAATTTATGGAGGGTTAAATGTGTCAGTGAGTGGAAGTAAAATTACACTCGAAGCTAATAGTAGAGATTTTATTTTTAGGGTAAAGGAAAACAGACCTTATGTTTCAGGGAGTTTTGTTTCAGTCTATAATTCAAAATTAAGAATTAATGAAACTATTCCAGTAACAGGTTCATTAACTGTTACGGGTACTATTTTAACTCCATTACCATCAACTTCAACTTATTCTTTAACCATTGAAACTCCAGGAGTTTCAGGTTCTTCTGATACAACAATTGTCCAACTAATTGTTAATCCAAATCATTTTATAACAAACACTACAACTTCAACATTAAATCAAACACTATGTGACAATAATCCAATAGGACAAGTTGTTTTTGAACTTACAGGTGGAGCAACGAATTATAATATTGTTTGGCCAAATGGATCGCCTGCAGGAATATCTTTAACATCTTCTAATACAGGCTCATCAGTTTCATTAACTATATCTGGAACATTGAATACTGGAGTTACTACAATCACAACTTACCCTTATACTATATCAACTGTTGGAAACTCTTGTAGCCCTGTTGCGACAATATCAGGTACAATTGTTGTAGAGCCCAATCATTATCTTGAATTAAATGGATCTTCTGGCGCAGCAAATCAAACAGTGTGTGATCTTTCAGCAATTAATCCAATCATATTTGATGTATCTGGTGGGGCAACTGGAATTGATATTACATGGACTCCTTCTAATCCAGGATATACAATCGTTCAAAGCTCATCCTCATCAGTATCGTTTATTATTTCTGATACACTTAACACAGGTATCACTACTGATACTACATACTCTTATGTAGTAACAACTAATGGTAACAGTTGTGATACCCTTACCGCTAGTCTGACAGGACAAATTACAGTTCTTGCTCAACTTCAAATTCAGGTAGATACACCATTGTCTCAAGATCAAATTGGGAGTGAAGCTCATTGTGATGGCGACACAATTGATGATATTTCTTTTTCATTTACCTCTGGTGCAAAAACAGATTTGGTAATTACATGGTATGACTCATCTGGAAATATTATTGGAACACCAGGACCAACTCTAGATGAAGCTAATAACAGAATTACGGGAACAATAAATAGCTCATCTGCAACTTTAACAACTTACAGCTATACTTTGACTGCTATTGACAATAATGCACCCACGTGTACGTTTACAGATAGTTTTAGTGGTAGTATTCAAGTTGCTCCGAGTCCAGTAATTGATCAAAACTATATTTTGAATAATGATGTTATTCATGTTAGTTGTAATGGAGGAAGTGATGGCTCAATAATAATTCCAATTACTCCAACTTCAGAATTCGAAAAAAGAATTATCGGGGGACAAATTGCTGGAGCTCAAATAGATCAGATCTCACTCCTTGCTAGTGCTACGCTTAATCCTGGAGACGTATTAGCAATAACAATCGACACTAATACAATTTCAGTTACAGTTGGGGCTGGTAGAACAGCTACTTCAACAATTATGACTGATTTTGCAGAAAAAATAAATTTAGCTTTAACTAATATAACAGCCACATTAGTAAGCTCCGGAACAGATACCTTAATTAATTTAACTGCTAATACTGCTGGAACTGCTTTTAGTTCAACTTCACCTACACTATCATCATCTGTAACAGGAACAGTTTTAGCATCTACAATCGTGGTCAACAAACCTTTAAATTATTCTTATGCCTGGAAGTATAATGGAGCAGCTTACAGTAATGATTTAAGTATAGAAAATCTTTCAGCAGGAACGTATGAATTGAGTGTAAGTATTAATGGTTGCTCTTCAACTTCTGCAACCTTTACAATTGAAGAGCCAACTACTACAATAGGTACAGCATCATTTACTTGTGATAGAAAAATTTCACTTCCAGTAACAACTTATTTCACACCAACACAAATGGCAATTGCAAGTCCGAAGATAAAGGCAACTTTATTTGAACTAGCAGTTGACGGTACATATACTTCCACAGTCACAACCCAAGAGTTTGTAGCATCTACCGCAACTTCAACATTTAATTTCGATTTTAATGGTATTGTTCTTGACGAGGGAGAAAAGTATAAAGTCGATATTTATGATTTATTCTGTAATAATTTTAATTCTATAATTGTTGGACCAGTTGATAAGGCACTTGCAATTGATGAAAGTCAAATTACAACTGTTGATGAGGAATGTATAGGTGATGGGGGGTCAATTCTTATAGCTAATGGAGCTATAAGTGGTGGATCAGGTTCTTATTTGTATAGTTGGACAAACATAACTGATAACACAACTTATTTTACAAGAGATGTTGTTGGGGCAAGTGACGGTACATATACATTAACCATTACTGATCAATTAAGGAATTGTACATATACTATTGCAACCAACGTTGTAGTTCTTCCAGCTGGACCAACAATTGCAGCAAGTTGGGCAACTGCTACTAATATTACCGTTAATCAATGTGCGGATGGTAGATTAGGTCGATTACAGATTGTTCCTAGTGGAGGAGGAGGAACTTACTCTTATGAATGGGAATTTACGCCTGCAACTGCTAGTGGAACAATTTCTAGCACGATTCAAATCACTAATAATAATGGCTTATTAATCCCTGGTAGTGCTTCTGAAATTCCCTCAGGTATGAGTACAACTGGTGATTATAAAGTTTATGTCTATGATGGAAATATATCAGATGGATGTCCAGCGCTTGAGCAATCAATTTCAATTACAGGACCAACACCAGTATCATTAACATCAAGTATTACATCTTCTAATATAATATGCTCTGGAGAAAATAATGGTACAATAGAATTTACAGTTACGGGAGGTATAGCGCCCTATTTTTATTCACTTAATGGTGGAACACCATCAACTCCACTCAGCAGTGGAGCTAATACACATTTAGAAACTGGATTAGCTCCAGGACAGTATGACGTTGTAATTAAAGATTCTACACCAGATAGTTGTACGCCAGTGACAGTTGGACAAACAATAACTATTACTGAGCCTTCAGGTGGACCACTAGAGTTGACAGAAGGTACAATAACTGAAATACCATGTAATAATGGCGGAAGTGGATCTTTTGTGGTTAACATAACTGGAGGATCAAATCAAAAGTCAAGTACTACTAATGATATATATCAAGTTAGAGTGGTTGGACCTGCTGGTAACTTCACACTAAATACTTCTATTAATAGCGCCTCTGAATCTAGCATACTTGTAGAAAATATAACCGCAAGTGGAAATTATTTAGTTACTGTTACAGACGGCAGTGGCAATTGTTCAGAAAACATAACTATTACTATGCCTTTAGGCGCATCCGAAAATCTTGCTGCATCTGCACAAGCATTCGATGGAGCTGGATGTGATTCAGTTTCTGAGGGAGAAGGAGGGTATATTCAAATTACCCAATTTTCAAAAGGAGATGGACAGATTTCCGGCTATCCTTTATGGCAAAGATTAACATCTGGAGAATTTGATAAATTTAATATATCATTAGCTGGGACTCCATCTGGAGCGATTGATCTTACATCAATTGGTGTGGTTATTGGAGGTATTGATACAATTAATGCATCTGGAGCTAGTTCATCTGCAACTTTAGCTGAAATTAGAGCTCAATTGACTGATAATATAAATATACTTCCAAATTATACGGCGACCTTAAATGGATCAAGTATTTCAGTAGTGGGACAAATAATTGATAGTGTTTCTGAGATAGGATCTGCTAGTTCAACAATAAATGTTTCTGTTTCATCCATATCTAAAATAAATCAATCCTCTTGGTCTAATGTTCCTGGAGCTGAAGGTCAAGAAAAAGTTGAAAACCTTCAATCTGGAACTTATAGAGGAATAATTAAAGATGGCTCGGGTTGTGGTTCTGCACTTGTTCAAAACGTTGATGGAGGAACAACATTTAGAATAAATGATCCACAAACACTTGAAATAAAAGATTTTAATTTAGTTAAAGCAACCTGTAATAATCCACAATCAAGTGTTGAATTTAGACTCTCTAATGGAGCCTTTATTCTATCTCCAGATGAAAATGTATATGACTTAACACTAAACTCGACAGCCTTGGTAAAAAATGGACCAGTTGGAACTGCATATACAATTAATCCCTCAAAAAATATTTATCAAATTGATAATTTGGCAGTCAGTGACTATGAACTTACTGTTTTTGATAAAACTTCATCCTGTACTACTAATATTAGTTTCACAGTTGAAGACCCTATTTCTTTAAATTATTCTGGAGAAACAAACTTCGTTATTGATCCATGTTATGATAATTATCAAGAAGATTTCTTTGATCCATTATTACTAGAGGGAGGAACCCCATTCATAAATCTTGATGGAGATTCATATTATTCACTAACATGGAGGTATTATCCTTTAGATACCTCTTTAGGGGTAACTTCAATAAATTCTTTAAGTAATTCTGTAAACTTTGACCCAGGTCCTGGTAGATATGAATTATATATTAAAGATTCAAACGGGTGTAAATTTATTGATTCTAATGGTGTAGAAGTTCCGATTGAATTTATTTTCTCAAAAGAATTAGGTTCATTAGCCATTAATGGTACAGGTGGTTCAGGTGGTGATCAATTATCTCAGCCTGTGAGTTGCCAAATTAATGCAGAGGATGGCCAAATTAATATAGAGGTAGTTAGTGGAGACCCAAATAATCCAGAAATTGGACCATTCAATCTTGAATGGCATGTTCAGGCACCAAGTGATGTGGCTTTCGAACAAAAATTATTGATAGAGGGAACACTTGCGGGAGACAGTCTTGAGGTGTATACTATTAGATTGAATGAAATTCCATTTAGTTACACTACACAAATTCAAAATGAGCCAAAAGAATCTGTTAAAAATGAGCTAATTAATATAATTGATCAATCTCCTCAATTTAACGCTTCTGAAAATCCTTCAAATCCATTTGAGATATTACTAACTACAGAGTCTTTAGCTTCTTTAGAGCTTGATATAGTTTCAAGAAGTACAAAGCTAAATTTAATTAAAACAACCTCAAGTAATGCATCATGGATTCCCCTAGATGGGACAAACGGCTATCCTGATTATTCTGGTTTCTTAGATCTGAATAATTTGGCAGAGGGACTCTACCGCTATACTATTACTTCGGCTAGTGTTGCTGTTTGTGCAAATAATGCTGAACCAAATAGTGTCCAAGGAACAATTGTGGTTGAAAATGAAAATATATTAGAAATAAGAGAAGGCCCAATTATTGATGAATATTTGTGTAACGGTCAACCTGGAACAATCTTCATTGATGTTTTTGATGGTAATACAGGGCCACTGACATTTAGGTATAATGGATCTCCAGTTACTTTTGAAATAGTAGGTACTAACCAGTACATTATTAATATTGATAATCCAGTAGATACAGCTTCACTTGAAATTTACAACTCTGCAAACTGCGGACTTTCAAGACAAATCAACATTGGTAATGGAGAACCTCTTTTTGACTTTACTTCTACTAATTTCGTTCAATCTGGATCATTCTTAGCTAGAGAGGACGTTACATTTTCAGATATTTCTGAAAATGAATACGATTCTTTCGAATTTATTTTTGGAGATGGGACAAAGACAGATTTATTAGAAAGGAATAGTCCTGAACCTATAATTCACGAATATGCTATTTCAGGTACTTACTATGTAACATTAAGAATCTATAATGATTTAGGATGCGTTGAAGAATTAACAAAGACTATTAAAATAGGAAAAGGTTATAGCTTACTAATGCCTAACGTATTTACTCCTAATGGTGATATTTGGAATAATACATTCCGTCCTGTCTTTACAGGATTTAGTGAAATTACATTAAGGGTTTATGATGCTCAAGGAGGACTTCTATACGAAGAGGTTGGTGCAGAGGGATCTGACCCTAATATTGTTGGATTATCGCTAAGAGGTTGGGATGGTGATGTAAACCTTCCATCATCACCATATTTTATTTATACTATTACAGCAAAGACAATTGATGATGAACCCGTATTTAGAGATGGAACTTTTATATTATTACAATAGGTGAGAATAATACTAACATATATTTTTATTTTTTTCATATGCTTTGTAGGATATGGACAAGAAGACATGATCATCAGTCATTCTAGATTTATGCAAAAAACTAATCCTAGTGCCTTTGGGATTAATAATATCAATAAGACTGGGGTTCTCTATAATTCTCAAGGATTAATAAATAATAATCGGATTGAAAGTCAATACTTTTTTGGTGCAATATCATTTGATCAAGATAATTTTAGTTTAGGATTGGATGTTTACTCACTTACTATGGACAATACAGGGCTTGTTAATACAAAACCGAGGTTGAGTTATATTTATAAAATTCAATTTGATAATGATGTTTACTTTTTACCATCAATAACTCTTGGTTTAGGTAGTTCAAGATTTGATCCAAGTAAACTTATATTCGAGGATCAAATATCATTAGTGTCAGGATTTTTACAGACTGAATCGCAAGATCCAATTATTGATCAAATAGGGAATTCAAATTATATGGATCTTGGAGCCTCCTTTATTATCCATTCTTCGAACTATCTTTTTGGAGTTAGTATGCAACACTTAAACCAACCTAACATTTCATATAACAATGAAGATACAGATTATACACTTCCAATTCGAGTTTCTGCTCAAGGAGGGTATGAATTTGACATAAACCCATACGACAGATCTATAATGCCAAGATATTCTACAGTTTATGCTTTTATGAATCTTTCTAAAATAGGAGACAACTACGATATATATTTGTCTCAAGAAGCCCAGTTAGGCTCTTTTTCAGTTGGTTTAAATCAACAGTTTAGAAAAACTAGTAGTTTTGGCTTTACCAATATTGGACTTTCTGTAGCTCTTGCTTATGAAAATTTTGAGTTTGGAGCTCTTTATAATTTTCCATTTAGAAGTCCAATCAATACGACTGTTTATTCACCTAGTACCATTGAACTTTTTCTTACGTTTGATTTTAGTCCTTATTTGAGAAATAAAAGAGGTGATTACAGTAGGTTAAGTATTGATAATTACTACTAATATGAATCTTAAAAAAAAATCATATTATCTTTTTATTTTCGGTTTCATGTTATCGTTTTTTTCAAAGTGTACTCCAGATCCATCTGCGATTGAATATTTTAGGTCTGAAAGAAATGGTGATTTCAAGGCTAGAATCGTAGTAGATTCAACCAATATATATAGGAATAATAGAAATAATGGCCAATTAAGTGTTGATATTGAGTACAAGGCTGTTCTCTTAGACTCCGATATTGATTCAATTGAATGGGTGTTTCCACATGGAAATCCAGAAAATATAAAAGAGACTTTAAGCACATCTGTAAATTATTCTAATTACGGTAGGTTTAATTCTATGTTAATCCTAACAAAGGTTGATACCATTTACCCAAATAATATTTATTCTTTTAAAGATACAATTGAAATATCAAGGCCTGTAGAAATTAGCTACAAAGAAGCTAATTGGAGTAGTTTCGTTACCAATGATAGCGATAATTGGGTAGTATTACCAAACAATCAAAATGTAATCATTAGAGAAAATAAAATTTTTGAAACTGACACTCCTTTTGAAGCTTCAGCATCATTTAAAGGTTTTGAAAATAAAAAGTTGAAATTTTCTATAGATTATAAGTTAACATATAAAAACCCTTTAACTAATAACATAACCCAGAATACCAAAATAGAAGTTCTAATTGATAATCTCAAAGCATTTGGTGTTTCTGGTGTTTCAAATGATAAATATTTCACCCAAGAATTTGTTGTAGATAATTTAAGCGATTTTGATTTTATAATAAAAAAATATCCTTCCATAAGTTTATCAAATTGGCAACTTTCATTAACTGCTTCAAGTACAACTTTATCCGATGTTGATGTTAAGTTATATGATCTCGTTAATCAAGATAAAATAATAGGATATATAAATCTTGATCAGGCTTCAACTTCAACTGAGACAACTTCTTATGAAGCTTTATTAAACACAACAATTAATGGAACTAAATATAGTTTTGGTTCTAATAATCAAAATATAATATTAGATGGTGATCCAATACTAATAAATCCAGGAAGTAATTATAAAATTATTTTTAATACTGAAGATAGTTTACCAAGTTCTTATGAAATTCTGAATGAAAATTTTAGTTCAATTCCAATAAATATTGAAAATAATGAGTACTATTTAGATGCTACTTTTAAAAAGCTCTTTATAAGTGTTGAATAATTATACAAAAAATGAGGTTAAAAATTTTACGTGGTTTTTTTATATAATATTTATTATTCTTTAAAAACACTATTTGGAAAGACTACTTCACTTTCAAAACCATTTTTTCCAACGGTAGATATCCCGAAGAAAAAATTATCTATTACTATACCTTCAAGTTTGTGTGAATTTACATCACCTACAAACCTTTCATATTGCCAGGTAGGACTTGTGGTATCTCTCCAATAAATTTTATAGCCACTAATTTTTGGATCGTCAACTTTCTCCCATTTAAAT
>Ga0315315_10002908_pt1 | contig 15652 bp, 12 predicted proteins | sample M140m3416metaG_FD_203699 | JGI IMG/M metagenome (GOLD analysis project Ga0315315, IMG submission 203699) | Ammonia-oxidizing marine archaeal communities from Monterey Bay, California, United States - M1 40m 3416 | ecosystem: Environmental > Aquatic > Marine > Intertidal zone | place: USA...
GCCGGTGCCGGGGCTTCCAATGAGCAGTATGTGATGACAACCGGCCGCTGCGACCGCGACAGCACGCTTAGCGGATTCCTGCCCTTTGACATCCTCATAATCAATGTCGTACCGGCCGTAGTCAACCCGAGCATCCTCCCAGCTGAACCGCACCGGCTCCAGCTGCAGATTGCCAGTCAGAAAACCGACGGCTTCGGCCAGCATCCCCACGGAAATCACGTCGATGCCTTCCACAACAGCCGCTTCCGAGGCGTTCGCAGCAGGGACAACAATGTAAGTTCGACCGGCATCACGCGCTGCGAGGGCAATTGACAATACGCCCTTCACCGGGCGGAGACTCCCATCGAGCGCCAATTCCCCGACGAAGACCGAGTTAACATAAGCGTCGGCCGCTTCAATTTGGTCGTCAGAAATCAACAGACCAAGAGCAATGGGAAGATCAAGTGAAGCAGCGTCTTTGGGCAGATCGGCAGGCGAGAGATTGATCACAATCCGATCGACTGGACGTCCATAGCCACTGTTGACTAACGCTCGTTCAACCCGATGAGTACTCTCTTTAACGGCGGCTTCGGCAAGTCCCACCAGAATTGTCCGGGGCAATGCGCCGGGGGAGACATCCACTTCGACTTCAACCGGAAGAGCTTCAATTCCCAGTAGAGTATAAGTAGCCAGCCGCGAGAGCATACTGTCACTCTGGTGAAGAGTAATCGTTAGTGATGCAATTCTGACGCCCCGTCGCCCGGGATGCAAACCAGCTATGAGACGCAAGTCTCCTGAACTCACGAATCCCTCTGGCAATCAGATCTCCGGCCGACCGTATGCCAATGGTGTTGCCCGGTGGCTACCGTCGGACGTCCTCATTGCAGTTGATTCTCTTTGGTTGTTCACGCCTGCAATTTCGCTGAAGTGTTCAGGGGGCGTCCAACGCAGAAACCTGGGCTGCAATGTCACTGATGTCGGCACGCATCCCTGCCTGGGGATATTTGTACGGCACCAGCGACCAGATTTCAGTAAAGGCTGCTGACCCGCCCGGCGCGAGTCTCTCGCGCGGACCGATTGGTTCGAGTTCACACATCTCTGCGTCCGGATACCAGATTGACAACGTCAGACCTGCCACTTCGTTGTAGACGCGATCCGGAAACGTGGAAAATTGTTTGACAAACATCACGTCGTTTTTCATCAAATAAGCCAACCACCCGGCGTAGCTGTCCATCCCCAGCTTCGGAAAATGGGGCGCGGAAGTAATCTCCAGAAAATTGTCGTCGACATGGATGTTCGGATCGCTCGGCTGATAGTTGATCGCTGGCCCCGGTCCGTACATCACGTAACCATGGGGAAATCGGCTCGGCTTCGTGAGCGGAATGACACAGATCCCCCCACCAAGAGCAAACGTTCGGCTCCAGTGGCAATACTCTTTTGTTTCGTTGGAGATATTCCTAATCGTTTGTGTGCATGTCAGGCGCGAAGAACCTTCTGCCAGTTCGAACTCTCGGATCAGCTGTACACCAGTTGGCCGATCTTTAACGCTGGTCAGACGCGCCGACCGAGGGCCGGTGATCTGTGCAGACCAACGCCCCGACCACAATCGGGGATGTCCTGGGATCGTCTGCTCCGGACCAATATCGAACCGGCCTGCCATCATAGAGCCCTGCTGCTTTCCTGAATCAAGGGTCCATCCTTCCTCACCAGAAGGTAGATAAAGCGCGTTCTTTCCGTTGATTGAATACTGCAATACCCGCCCACCAGCGGCTGGACAAAGTACCGCCATGGTCGACTTATTTGCCAGCAGAATGCAATCGTCATACCCGTAATAGCGAATCACTCTGGCATCAGACACCTGCGACTGAGCCACGGCGGATGCCACCTGACAACTGATGGTGACCAACAGCATGATCGAAAGTGTGGTTGACTTCATCGGTTGAGTCCTCTTTTCAGTATTCTGGCAGCCTTACCGGGAAGACGATCCTCGCTTGCGCAGCCTGATTGCCATTATGTAAAACAGATTCAGCTGTGTAAATCGTCTGACTGTATCACCAACGCCGCTTCCGGTACGGCCATCCTGAGAACAGCTCCGCAGCGAGACGAAAGCGGCTTTACATCAGTGCATAACTCTGTGCGGATATTACTGATTCTCTGCCTTCCGTGACTTAGCCCAAGTTTGCGTGTCGCATAAGGCCTGAGTAAGCCTCTTGAATTTCTGGCAGAGCTTCACGCGCACAGCGGCAACGAGTCAAATTAACGCGACGCATCGCAACCGATAGCCAGCAATGACAACAGTCTGCGCCTGTCTGATTCCGGCACTTGTTGCCGGAATTCACACTCATGTTCCCATCACGTCTCGATGCGAAAATCTGGACACCAGCATGAAATACAAACAGGACTCTCGAAGGCTGTACAAGTAACACGCAATAAGCGTCAGGGAGGTTTCGATGTTGAATCAATCATGGAAGACAGTTCTTGCGAGTGCCGTGATCGTAGCAGGGTGCTGTGTTTCTACGCCGGCATACGCCGCCGGACTTTTCTCTGCTACGGATAATCTACTGACCGACCAGCTGACAAAAATGAGCTGCTGCAGTGAATCGGCGTGCGGTGAAGAATCATCCTGCTGCGTTTCGGAATGCGGTGAAGGTTGTTGCACGACTGATACCGGCGGGATCACATTCGGTGGCTGGTTGCAGGCAGGTTATCACACTGGTGAGGACGGAGTGTTTAACGATAATCAAGACAATATCAATCTGCATCAGGGGTGGCTCTACGCCGAAAAAGTGGCCGACGGCAGCAATGGAGTTGGTTTTGGTTTTCGTGCCGATGTCATGTACGGCACCGACGGGGACGACACGGATTCCGAAGGCAACAATCCCGGCACCTGGGATTACCGAAACGGGTTCGGTAACGGCGATCACAGATTTGCGCTTCCTCAGTTGTACGTTGAAATGGCTAGTGGTGACTTAAGCATCAAGGCCGGTCACTTCTTTACGATCATGCGTTATGAACGCGTGACTTCTCCCGACAACTTCTTCTACAGTCGTTCCAAAGCGCTGGACTGGATTGAGCCCCAAACTCATACGGGAGCTCTCGGAACCTATGCCGTGTCTTGTGACACCAATGTTTATGCCGGGTGGACGCTGGGTTCGGACACTGGTTTCGACCAGCGTGAGGGCGGCAGCAACTTCCTTGGTGGTTTCAGCACAGCAGTGACGGATAATGCAACCTTCACCTACGTCACAACAGTCGGCGACTTTGGCAAAGAAGGAGAAGGCTATTCTCACATGCTATTACTGGATGTTGCAATCACCAGCAAACTGAACTATGTGATTCAGAGCGACTTCGAGGATGTGCAAGAGCCAGATGGCGAAACTGACAATGACGTGGCAATCACTCAGTACCTGTTTTACGACGTAAACGAGACATTCTCTGTGGGTGGTCGCTTTGAATGGATTGAAGAACGGGACAGTGATGGTGACTGGGGCAGTCAGTTCCAAACAACTCTGGGCGTGAATGTCAGGCCTACTGATAACGTCGTGATTCGTCCTGAAGTTCGGTTTCAACCCGACAACAATGGTGATTACGACAAAACAGTCTTCGGCGTCGACGCCATTCTGGTCTTTTGACAATGTGCGGTGCAACATAGTCAGGTCGGAAGTTCAAAACTGAAGACGCCCGTCTGCTGGCAACGGCAGACGGGCGTTTTTGTCATCTGAATCAAGAATCACACTGCCAAAAGATCATATCATGCCGGCGGGAGATTTGATGCGAAATTCACATCTCCCGACCATCTGCCGGATCAAGACTGGGTGCCGGCATCCGATCCCGGTCAACCGCCTGCAGCGTCTGGTGAATCGCTCGCAACAGCAGCGCGTTGTCTGCTCCCACACCGAGCATTCGAAAACCCTGGTCGCGTCGCTCCACGAGATTTTCAGTGCTGGTTGTCATCAAACCACAATGTTTACCCGCGGCCTGAATTGAGTTATTCAGTTGCAAAATCTGCTCGGCGATGCCCGGACCTTCCCATTGTCCGCGGTAGCCGGCCGTCGCAGAAAAATCAGCAGGACCAAAGAAGAAGACGTCAGTACCGTCTACCTGGCACATTTCCGGCACGTTGGCGATTGCCGCCACACTTTCAATCAACGGCACCACCATCACGTGCTCATTGGCTTCGGATGTATGCTCCGAAAAACATTGCCCCCAGGCCGTTGCCCGTTCGCCACCAATTCCACGCCGTCCTTCGGGAGGATAGCGACAATCGCTGATGGCCTCTTCAAGTTCTTCGGCCGTTTCGACCCAGGGAATCACAACGCCGTCGGCCCCAATGTCCAGCGCGCGTTTGGTCAACGCCGTACTCCGTTCGGCCAACCGTACCAGCACCACCGTATCGCTGCGTAAACCCGCGCGGACGTGCTCGTTGATCTCCTTCCAGTCAAGGTGTCCGTGCTCGGCGTCAATCACCACCCAGTCCATTCCCAGAGCGACGGCCATCTCCGTAATGCTGGCTGACTCCAGTGTCACCCACAGGCCATAGACGGGCTCGTTTTCAGCTAGTCTCGCTCGAAAGCGTTTCAGTGCACGTGTCTTCATGATTGGATTAATTCTCTATCGTATTGATCTGGGCTGGGGTGGAACCTGGACCCGATACCTGAACGGGCAACTCTGCCGGATGCGCTCTCCACCAGTTGGCAAGTATTGACGCGATAATATTCATGACCGGGCCAAAGACGATGGGCACAAGGCCAAGCGTCGCTACTTTCCCAAGGGTCTTGGCAAGGCCGGCGGCCATGCCGGAATTCTGCAAGCCAACTTCGAGCGCAATCGTCCGGCAGGTGAGCTGGTCTCTACCCAGCAACCGGCATACACAATAGCCCAGCGTGAAACCAGCCGTGCTGTGAATGAGACAGGCGAGAACCAACAGCGGACCGACTTGCATGAGTTTGTCGCGTCCAATCGCCACCGTCAGTACGGTCATGATCAGGATGCCGACCATCGAAACCATCGGCATAACGCGGTCGAGCCACCTGAATCGGTGATAGATAAGATGATGAAACACCAGACCGGCCAGCACCGGGAGCAGCACAATTTTAGTCATGTTCCACATCATCGCCGGGACATCGATCTTCACCATTTCGCCTGCAAGAGTATTCATCAACAACGGCGTCAGGAGCGGAGCGAGTAATGTGGAAAATGCGGTCATGGTGACGGACATCGCCACATTGGCTTTCGCGATGAATGCCATCACATTTGAGGCCAACCCACTGGGCGAGCAGCCCACTAACACAAGCCCCGCGGCGATCGCAGTCGGCAGCCCGAAAGCATGGGCCAGACCGAGTCCGATCAGTGGCATGATTGTGAACTGACAGGCGAGGCCGATGAGGACGCCCGTGGGCATTTTGAAGACGCGAGTGAAGTCCACTACGCTCAGGGTCGTTCCCATCGCGAACATGATGATCTGCAGGACAGGAATAAAAAGATCGCTCATCTCACGACCTCCCAATCCAAGGAACCACGGGGGAAAGGTGATGAACGATTTGTGAAAGGCCATGCCCACAACAACGCCGGTGGCGATCCAGATCGTGAAGGCCAACTGCCGCAGCAACCCTTGACCCGTCGATGCCGCGAGTGCGAGACCGACAAAACAGCCGGTCAACGTCGGCCCCATCCACGGCGTCCTGCCCGTGATCCATACCACGACAAAAACCGCGGCACTTGCAGCGAACAAGCTCAGAAACAAACGAAACATGCTTTTTGAATGGGTCCTCATTAATCAACCAACCGATCAATTCGAGCAATACCGTTTGTTGGCAACCTCACAGAGATGTGCGGGCTCGTCTGAGTCTGCTTTGCTTCAGGCCGCTGGACAGGAACGACTCGCAACGACATCGGACAGGTGGCCCCCATGGTCACAACAAGAGTGAGAAAGACGATCAGTCTGGCATACCGTCTGGCCAAACTGTGATAGACAATCTGAGAGATCGGGTGCTGATTCATGGAGAGTTCCTCGTTTCCTGCGATTGCCATCCGTTCGGAAGCGTCCACATACCTTAGACCTTCCGGACAATTGATGCAGGCCCCTGATGCCGGGCTGCTTGTTTTTATTCGATTCCGGCAGCCAGGGAAGGCGAATGCCTGTCGTCTCGAATCACGTCGATGCAGGGAGCATTCAATCCGCCGTTTGCAGCGGAGAATGGTGTTCGTATTCTCTCCGGCTGATGGAATGGAGAAAATCGAATCGGGCAGGGCGGATCTGCTGTATCGACAGCGGCCTGATTTGGCCCGAAAACCCTGATACGAACCGCAATACTCATCAGCATCATGTGCAGATGCCCCTGTTTTAGGCCATAACCGGCATCATTGAGCGTCTCCACTTGTATGTCTACCGGAATCATCAGGCCTATCCTATGACGTACTGCTGTTCGCTCTACCAGGGGACCAAAACACGGCCCACTTATCTCTCTCTATCGTCTGAAAAATCAAACTGAAACACTGGGAACCAACTGCGACACAACAACGTTCTCCAGCCAGCTCAAGGCTGACATCAGCAATTTCGTCTACAGACTTGGCCAGAAGAAAATCATCTCTGTACAATGTCTCGAAAATTAGAGCCGATCAATAACTCAAAGATGCCTGCAACTTTTCAACAGTTTCAGGGACAGAGACCGCAGCGTTCGACCTGAACGCAGTACGGACTAGTCGTCATCCGCCCGCAGGACGGAGATAAAAGCTTTTTGCGGGATATTGACGCTGCCAAATTGTTTCATCTTGGCCTTCCCCTTCTTCTGTTTCTCCAGCAGCTTTTTCTTTCGAGTCACATCACCCCCGTAAAGTTTTTCTGTGACATCCTTGCGAAAAGGAGCGATCGTCGTTCGAGCGATAATGTCGCCGCCGATCGCTCCCTGGATCGGAATCTTGAATTGGTGACGAGGAATCTCCTTGGCCAATTGTTCGCAATAGTGCAATGCACGTGTGCGGGCTTTGTCGCGATGCACAAGGTAAGAAAGCGTATCGACCGGCTCTTTGTGTACCAGAATATCGACTTTGACAATGTCGGTACTACGATACTCGATCGGCTCGTAATCGAACGATCCGTATCCGCGAGTCAGCATTTTTAGCTTGCCATAAAAGTCAAACAGAACTTCTCCCAGCGGCATAATACTGGTCACTTCGAGTCGTTTCGCCGACAGGTAATCCATCGTCTGACTGTCAGAACGATGCTCGCGACAAAGTTCCATGACTCCGCCGACATAGGTTTCCGGAGTGATGATCGATGCCTTGATGTAAGGCTCGCTGGCCGACTCAATCAGCGTTGGGTCCGGCCAGTAGCTGGGATTATCAACCTCGATCTCTGAGCCATCCCGCAGAGCCAGCTTGTATTTGACTGAAGGAGCGGAGATCACCAGACCAATATCAAATTCTCGGCGGAGACGTTCCTGAATCACATCCAGATGCAGGAGCCCCAGAAAACCACAGCGAAATCCAAAACCCAGAGCTGCCGAACTGTCCTTTTCGAAGGTCAGAGCCGCATCATTGATCGCAAGTTTTTCCAGAGCCTTCGTCAGATCCTGGTATTCGCCGGTATCCATAGGATAGATGGACGAGAAAACAACCTGCCGGGCCTTTTGATAACCCGGAATGGGTTCATCTGCCGACTGATCGAGCAGCGTAATTGTGTCGCCGATCTCAATATCCTGAACGCTCTTTACGCCGGCAACAATGTAGCCGACTTCGCCTGCGCTGAGTTGCTCACGAGGCGTCAGTTGAAATTGGTTGTATCCAACTTCATCCACCTTAAAATCTCGATCGGCATGCATAAAGTGAATTGTGTCGCGAGGTCTGAGAGTTCCTTCGATCACACGACATTGCAGAATCACCCCGCGAAACTTATCGAAGTGGGCATCAAATACTAATGCTTTCAAGGGCGCATCCGGGTCGCCCTCGGGAGCCGGAAGTTTCTCAACGATGCCAACCAGAACTTCTTCGATGTTGATGCCGTTTCTCGCGGAAATCGCAATGGCCTCGAAAGGATCAAGTCCCAATTCGGCGTCAATCGCCTCTTGGGCCCGCTCAATATCAGCGGAAGGCAAATCGATTTTATTGATAATCGGCAACAGCTCCAGATCGTGCTCCAAAGCCAAATACAGATTGGCCACTGTCTGGGCTTCCACTCCCTGTGAGGCATCAACAATGATCAACGCACCCTCGCACGCCATCAGAGACCGCCGCACTTCGTGTGAGAAATCTACGTGACCAGGCGTATCGATAAGGTTAAGCAGATAGTCTTTGCCGTCCCGGGCACGATAGTCGAGCGTAATCGTATTGCTCTTAATGGTGATGCCGCGTTCGCGCTCGATGTCCATCGAATCCAGCATCTGTTCGTGGAGATCTCGTTGAGCAATCGCACCACAGGTCTGAATCAGCCGGTCAGCCAAAGTCGACTTACCATGGTCAATATGCGCAATAATGCAAAAGTTTCGAATGTGTTCCATGCGGTGATTCTAGCAGGAAGCGCCTGCAGAACGAAGACTATGGCACCATCCCGAAAACCTGCGGGCCGGCCGTCATACAGGAGCAGCCGGTTTCGAGACAAAGCCCGGCCAATTCTTTGAGACCTTTCAGAAACAACCCTCAAGAAATGCATCTCTGGTCAGAGTATCCTCTCGACATCGGTCTGTTGACTATAAATCCAGCGATTCGGCGAGGGAGTCGGGATTTGCGTGATACACTCACCGCCTCTGCACACAACCGAAAGACCATCTTGAACGCACCAAAAAACGTCACCTGGCAACACGGCTCCGAATCGCATACTGCTGTTTGGGAGTCTGCAGCATGCAGTTCACCCCCCAAAACCATCATCAGTGCAGATGACACGACGACAGCCGATGCCGCCTACTGGCGAGCCTGCGCTGGTACCGCAATGGTCTATCAGGGCGATTTTCAAAATGCAAAACAATTGCTGCAAGCCATCACTCGCCGAGTCGACCGTAAGCCAGTCAAGACCGCGGCCACAATGCTGGATGCCTTTCACCAACACCGTGCCAGACAAATTGGCCGAGCCAATATCACCAATAAGATTCTCATTGAACTGCATGATGGCCAATGCAAACTCAACCGATCGCCAGACCTGCGGGAAGCTGTCGAAGCCGCGTTAGGACAAACTCCGCCCGCGAGCCTGGTATTATCTCTACGTGAAACACTGGGAATGATCGGAGCGAATGAGTGGCGTAAGAAGGGTGTTTATGTCGAAGCACTCAAAGCGAATATTCATGTGAACTACGGCGTCTATTCGCCGGTGCGCGGTGAGTATCTGGATCTGATCACTCAATCACAATTCGACAATCCACAGGTGGCGTGGGATATCGGTACCGGCTCAGGTGTCATTGCAGCCATCCTGATCGCTCGTGGGGTTCAGCAGGTGATCGCCACAGATTCGAGTTCACGGGCCGTACAATGTGCAACTGAAAACATTGAACGCCTGAACATGAAACCGAATGTCAACCTGATTGAAACGAGCCTCTTCCCTGAAGGAAAAGCGGATCTGATCGTCTGTAATCCTCCATGGGTGCCTGCCAGGGCCAAAACTCCGCTTGAACATGCTGTCTACGACCCCAAAAGCCAAATGCTAAAAGCGTTCCTGAGCGGAGTGAAAGAACGCCTGAATGACAATGGTGAAGTCTGGCTGATCATGTCAAATCTTGCGGAAAACATTGGCCTGCGGAATCCGGGTGATTTGCTCCACTGGATCACTGAAGCTGGCCTGATGGTACGCGACAAAGCAGATACAACACCTCAGCACGCTAAAGCCACTGACCAAACGGATCCGCTCTATGAAGCACGTTCAAACGAATTGACTTCGCTGTATCGGCTCAGGTCAGCTGAATAGTATTTCTGACATGGCACTTGCATAGAATTCGACGCTACTCAGCGATACGTACAATTCGATGACCTTTGGTCACTCGTCCCCGCTGATCTGTGGCCCGGACGGTGAGAGAATGCGTGCCCTTTGGCACGCCAACTGGCAGGCTGCTCTGCCAAATGTGAGTTGACGGTTTTGGAGCGGACAACTGTCGCCACGCTTTGCTTTTACCCAGCACCTTGACCTCATGATCGTAAACACGCTGTAACTTGGGATCAATCACATTGACCTTCTTCATAGGCAGCCATTCACCATCTCCCACGCGCAGCTCAACTTTGGTCCGCTTCGAGCCATTAAACACGTTCGCCGAAATTATCGCCTCGGCCAGTCCTGCCTGCCGAACCACTTCGGGAGCGTCTATTTCAATCTGATAGTCAGTCGGGCGTCCCGCAGCACGGAAGTCAAGACTGTAATCCGTTCCGTTGAACGACAGGATCGAATAGCCGTTAGGCGCGCCATCGGCCATCGTGGTGTGAGGAATTCCCCGTTCATCCGGCGCACCGCTCCACCAACTGCCGCAGACCGTCACATTAATGATGTGATGGTGAGGCTTCGGTCCTTCCCATCCGTCTTTGTCTGTGATCCACACATGCTCGTGGTGATGCGTGTGTCCGGAAACTGAAATGCAAAAAGGGCGTTTCTCAATCAAACGATACAGCCCATGTCTGTCATGTACGTTCGTCAGGGGAATGTGCATGAGCAAAACGACCATCTGACCTTTGGGAATCTGCTCCAGGTCCGTCTGAATAAACTTCAACTGTGCAGGACCGATGCCTCCACGATATTGACTCTCTCCGGAAGCGGAATTGTGAAGCCAGTCAATGTTGTCTATTACGACAAAGTGCGTCGGCCCGTAGTCAAATGAATAGTAAGATGGCCCATAAACCCGCTCGAATGTCTCATTGATGAATTGGCGTGTCGTAGCATCAGAATTGATATCATGATTTCCAATCACATTGTACCACGGAATTCCGAGGAGCGCGATTGTACGGTTCAGTGGTTGCATGATTTCCAGATCATCGAACACGATATCTCCAAGTGTGACGCCAAACGATGCATCGGTATCCAGCAGACCTTCAATCACGTCATGCGCAATCCAATCGACTTCCTGTTGGTTTCGTGGCTGAGGGTCGCCAAACAGAATTGCCTGAAACTCATCCGGCTCTTCCTGTGGGCTGAGAGCAAAGTCAATGGATTTTGGCAGCGGCCCTGTCGGCCTGACTCCGGGAGACTTTGATCGAGGCGACCCCTTCGGCTTATGGACGTAGTAGAACTGAGGCAGCTTTTCTTTGTTCAATGGCGTCTGCCATCCACGAGGTTTGATGACGAAAACGATCCCGTCATCCCCATCGATCGGCAGAACGTATCGCCCCTGACTGTCAGTGGCAACGATTTGGGATCCGTTCGACACACGAACCTGCGCCAGGGGCCAATCTCCCGCATCGTAGTGCTGGTTCGCATTCATATCGTGAAAAACAATCCCGCGAGCCGTCTGCTGTTCCGCCATTGCTGGTCCGGTAAACACAGCCAAACACGCCGCTACGCTCACCACAACATTTTGCAACTGAAGCATGAATCGCCCTCTACGCATGAAGTTGAACCCAAATTGAACACCCGGCACTGTAAACATCTTCTCACTGAACGCAACTACGTGGCCATGGACAAAGTCGTTCCTCTGCTGAAAGTCACTCAGCTGTTTCCGGGATAGAACGCGTTCAAGCCATGAGTCTGCATTTGTGGTCGCCCGGACTCTTCCTGCCGACTTATGCGAGCAATGGGCATTGCGGACTCCCGGATCTGAATTCCCATTCTCACTGAAGGCACAGTTCCACCTGACTGTTCGCCAATCTGCCGTTGCCACTAGACTATGACAAAATCCTCATCGTTTCTTTCGCAAGGACTCCAGCAAGATGCTCGGGACGAGTTCACCACTCAATACAAATGACAGTCGTTCTCCATCCGCATTTTACTGGGTACTCGTACCAGCGGTTGTCATGTCACTCGGCTGGGGACTGCGAGGCTATATCGGCGGCGGGCCACACGGCGCGATGATCCCCGGTGCATTGGTCTCGTTGATTCTCTGTAATCACCTCGGATATAGCATTTCAGCATCAGCGGCCGTCGTGGCATTTGCTGCAATCGGCATCGGCTTCGGTGGCAATATGACATATGGCCAAACACTGGGGCTGATTCGAGAAACAGAAACATTTTGGCTGGGTTTGGCTGGAACAACTCTCAAAGGAGCGATCTGGGGGCTGCTCGGTGGGGCCATGCTTGGACTCGGTTTCGCAGCTCGTCATCTGGCCCTGCGACACATGGTACTGGCACTGCTTTTGATTCTGGTCGGAATCACGCTCGGAATCAATTTCGTCAATGTACCGAAACTTATTTACTTTTCAGACCCAATTAACAAACCTCGGGATGAATCATGGGCCGGCCTGTTATGCGGCGCGATCGCGGTGTTGACCTACATGCAACTGCGACATTCAAAGGTTGCATGGATGCCTTTGGTATTCGGGCTTTATGGATCGATTGGCGGAGCTTTCGGTTTTGGCTTAGGCAGTCTGTTTCTGACACTGCAGGCCAATTTGTCGGATCAGTGGAACTGGCTACCGTGCTGGAAGTTCATGGAATTTTCCTTTGGATTTCTGTTCGGCGCTTCACTGGGCCTAGGCAGTCTGCACTTACGAGATCGACTACGACCGCTGGGCGCAAATGAAGTCACGAAGGACCCGACCACAACTGAACCGTTTCAGTTTGCGACCCCATTGCAGCTGATTCCGTCGACGCTGATTGTGTTTGGAGTCTATTACGCATGGAATCAGTATGCCGAGCTGCTGTTTCCGGAATTGGGCAGTCTGGGCCGCTCCAATTTGAAATGGACAGCTACCGATGTTCTGGTTGACTTCACCGGAGTTGGCTGTCTGCTCTTGCTTCTGTCACAGCGCTGGCAGACGATCGCATGGCAGGTGGCCATCAGCATGACCATCATCGCCACCGCCATTGACTGGCAACGTGACCTGCTGCCACGCGGCCACATCGACTGGGACGAAAATTACCGCGACCTATTTATTGCCTGCATGGGTCTGATTTCCATTCTGGTGGTCCACACCTGGATCAACAGTCGTGCTCCCAAGCTCATGCATCTGTTCCTGTTTGCCCTCTGCGTACTCATGGGAGTCGGCTACATGATGGGACTGGCTCACGCTGACATCTGGCATCCCGAACCGGAAGCGGTGGCGGCGGCGGGTGGCCGAACTGCCTATCTGTGGCAGCAGTACCGTGGTGAGGTCATCGTCCACTTTATTTTCACGGCTTTGTTCACCAGTAGTGTTTGCGTGGCACTCCACGAACTTCGAATGAATAATAAGACACGTTTACAGCAAGCTGACACTCACAAATAAGAAATACTGGCCGCAATGCCGTTGCGACCTGGGAGCAACCGATGCAAGACAACCGTCGGAACGAATGTTTCCTCACAATTTCTGGCTGCCTGCTCGCTGTCCTTGCTGCAGTGACGCCGTCCACCGTGTCTGCGTGTACTCTCTTTACGATTGTGCAGAACGACGTTGTGCTCATGGGTAACAACGAGGACTTCACTAAACAGGGAGCGGTTTGGTTTATCCCGGCCAGTAACGGCAAATTTGGTCGAGTTAACGTAGGCTTTCACAACATATTCGGAAGGCGTGAAGAATTCGCTCCGGGAAGCATGAATGAAAAGAGACTCGCGTTCGACGCTGCCGTCGTCGCAAAGATTCCCTGGAAACCGGATCCACAAAAGGAGACACCAGACAACCTGCTTTAGCGCATTATGGATGAATGTTCTACCGTCACGGAAGCCGTAGAATATTTTCACAACTTCAACTGTCCGCAACTGTCTCATAGTCAGTTCATGCTGGCCGATGCAAGCGGGGCGTCCGTTGTCGTCACCTGGCTGTCGGGCAAGGGGCTGTCAATTGTCAAGCGAGAAGGTACTGCTCAGGTGGCCACAAACACTCGCTTGGAAGTATCCAGCTATCGATGTCAACGGTGGACTCGAACGACCAAAGAACTTAAAAGGAATGGCCGCACCTTATTTGAATCAGCTCGGCAAGCTCTGCAGGCAGTTCATCAACATGGTCCTGGCGGATTCACAAGTTATTCCTGCATTTACGATCTCAAACAACGCAGAATTCATCTGTTCAACCTCACCAACTTCGATGAAGTGATCCAGTTCGATCTGTCTCAGGAATTGCGAAAGGGCGCCTCAAGTCATTTGATGAAGGACCTGTTCAACAACAGCCCGTCCCTGCAAGAGATTCGTTCCAGGCCGCAACGCATGACCTACGGGACGCAAATTGAATTGAGTCAAACGGAATTAGCGGTTTTTGAAGGCATCTACCGTTTTGATACTGCACCAGACATCGAAGTGAGAATCACGGCCACTGCAACCGGACTACATGTTCATGCTACAGGACAATCGACAGCGGAACTGTTCCCCGAAAGTACTCGGAGTTTTCGACTCGTCCCGGACCGCGGACAAGTGTCGTTTCAGGCAGACAAGGACGACCGAATCACAGGGCTCACGCTGCACAAGCAGCAGGATATCCGGGCAACACGTGTTCAGAAAAAATGAACCCTCGGAATTAATTCACAACTTCAGCCTCACCGGTTTTTCAACCTCGCAGATCATCATCGCTGAGAAAACAATGGTTGTTGGATATCCGTCAGTGCCGTGACTACATCGTCGTCGGTAGTATGACACAAATGTTGTTTGTTGACTCAGACCAATGGGAACGTGGCGATGCAGATCGATGACGTCAAATTACAACAGCAGTACAAGGCCTGCATGAAAAGAATCCCCATGCGTGTGATCTTTGCACTCAAAATGCCTGCCGCTGCCTTTACCGGACTGCGGATTGACGCAGTGAGCAGTGAACAGACAGTCGTGTCTGTTCCGGGAGGATGGAGAACACAGAATCCGTTTGGAACGATGTATTGGGCGGTTCAGGGCATGGCGGCGGAACTGTCAACAGGAATTGTACCGACATGCATCTCACGTTCGATGTCGATGAAACTACGGATGTTCGTCGTCGGTACAGAAGCTCGTTTCGGCAAGAAAGCTTACGGCCGCTGCAACTTCACTTGTACCGACACGCACAAAGTTGCAGAGGCAATTGAAGAGAGTCTGACGAGCGGAGAATCTGTCAATTGTGACCTCACGGCCACCGGAACCGATTCGTCTGACGAAACTGTTTCTGAATGGGTCTTCAAATGGAACTTTCTCGCAACAGAAAAGGATAAATAACTCCTGTGGTTCACACGACACTCACTGAACAGACCAGCATCGAGTATCCCGTTATTTGTGGAGCGATGTATCCGTGTTCAAATCCGGAGTTGATTGCGGCAGCCTCTGAGGGCGGAGGGATCGCAATCATCCAACCGGTGTCACTGACCATGGTGCATGGTTTCAACAAGCCCGACTTGAGTGAAGGTCTACGGCAAGCGATTCGACATATTCGGACTCTGACCGACAAGCCAATTGGGTTTAACGCACTCATCGAAAAGGGCAGCAAAAAATACTTCGATCGCATGTCAGACTGGATCGAAATCGCATTAGAGGAAGGCGTGCGGTTTTTCGTCACATCACTCGGGAAACCCGATTGGGTTTGCGAAAAGGTTCACGCGGTCGGCGGGTATGTGTATCACGATGTCACGAATCGTGACTGGGCACAAAAGGGTATTGATTGCGGAGTCGACGGTTTGATCTGT
>Ga0315315_10002909_pt1 | contig 15651 bp, 14 predicted proteins | sample M140m3416metaG_FD_203699 | JGI IMG/M metagenome (GOLD analysis project Ga0315315, IMG submission 203699) | Ammonia-oxidizing marine archaeal communities from Monterey Bay, California, United States - M1 40m 3416 | ecosystem: Environmental > Aquatic > Marine > Intertidal zone | place: USA...
ATAGAAGACGTTATAGACCCCGCTGACTACGGAGTAATAGCTCAAAATTATTTAGATGGATTTAATAAACCTCATTCTTTAGATTTAGATCAATTAGAAATGTTAGGACGTAAAATAGTTAAGCAGCTATATAAAGGAGACTTCAAAGCAGCAATGGCTAGACATGGAGGTACAAATGTAAATGAAGAATCTGAATTGGATAAAATTACTAAAGCAATGAGACTTATAAAAAAACAAGCTCCTGCTATGAATAAACTCGATAAAGACGATCCTAAAAGAAAAGCGTTTATTCAAAATGTAGTTAAACTTAATAAAAGAGCAAAAGAACTAATAGATAAAGAAGACGGAAGAGTCTCTAATATAGGAAAAGGACAAGAGCTAGATGAAGGAAGAGGAGATTTCGACGATGTATTAAAGGCTATACAAAATATGTCTAACAATGATGATATATCAGAAAGAGACGCAGCAGCAGAAATAGTATTAGCTTTAGCAGATAAATTTCAATTACCAGTAGATAAGAATCTTGAAGATTATATGGAAGAATCAGTTAATGAATCTACTGACCTATACGATAGAAATGGCATACTAATTACAAGATTTGCTGGAGGTAAAGAAAGAGGATTAATGGTACAGATTACTATAGGAGGTAAGTATATTCATATACCAGCTAACGAGTATAACAATTTAGTTAGAGCAATGGCATCAATTAGAGATGATATTAGAGATATGAAACTTCAACAACCTGCTGATAGATATGAAGGAGTTAATGAAGCAGATGCTAAACCAATACCAGATAATATTTTACGTGGTTATAATGCTAATGTAAAAAATGCACAATCAATGGCTTCAGCTCTATTATCTCTTTTCAATCAAATAAACGATAAAGAACCTACTGATTTTACATCTAACGGAAATATAAAAAGAGTACTAAAATTACTTAACTACGTTGCTAAAGCACCAGATACAGAAACAGATCAAGGAGGTGAGCAAACAGCAGATGGATTAGATGAAGCTTCTAATTCAATACGCACCCCAGCGTATGATGAGGCAAGAGAACAGTTTTTCGATTATTTAGAAAGAACTTTAGACGCTACTTACAGAAATGCTTCAAAAGGAGCTACTGCAAAAAAATTATTAAATCCTCACAATGAAGAATTTATTACTCAAGATATCTTACCTGCTATTTTAAAAAGAGACGACCAACCCTTCCCCGCTATATTTAAACAACAGATGCTAGGAGACGAAAACCTAAGAAGAGATTTTGTACGGGTAGCTATAGAAATGTATCCTGAACCTAAAATCACTCCCGATGCTGTTAATCCAGATGGATCTGAGTATATGGGTGAAGAAGGAGATATAGCTCATGATTGTGCTAATCACGTTCTACATGAAAAATATGGACACGGTATTTGTTTAGAAGAACAGCACACTCTAGTAAGAGAAGGAAATAAACACGTAGTAACTCATTATGATGTATTTTTCAAAGAAGGAAGTAAAACAGTAAGAGATATACCAGTAAGTGAATTAAAAGTTATTACGGAATCTCACCACGGACACAAAAGAAGAAAAAAGTAAAATGAAAAAAGCTGAGTTAGAAAATATTATATTAGAAGCTTACGAAGAGGTACTTAAAGAGAGTTTACTTGATCAATTAAACGAAGAAGAACCTGAAGAAGAACCTGCACCTGAAGAGGAACCTGATATGGATGCTCCTCAAGGTACTGTTTTAGAAGATGCAACTGATAAGATATTAGGCAAATTTCCTACCTTAAAAGCAGCTCTAGTAAAACTACAAACAGAACAATTTAAAGAGTTCGTCGAGTCAATAGACTGGGTTTCTCCTAGACCAACTTCATTTAGAGTGAACCTTAAAAATGGTCAAGACTACATACTTAAATGGATGGGAGATGGATTTCAAGCTCAAATACAAGGTAAAAGGTACTATATTAATAAGATAGATGATTATCAGCAAGCATTAGATAAATTAGAATTACTTTATAGAGAGTCACCAATGAAAGGAGCTGGCGAAGGAGAACCTGCTGATGTAGACACCGGAGGCGGTGGCGGTGGCGGAGGAGACTTTCCTGGAGGAGATGACACCGGCGGTGGTGGAGGAGAAGGAGATGCTCTTGACGCTCTAGCAGGAGGTGAAGGTGGTGAAGAAGGTGGAGGAGCTGATTTATCAGATGAACCTGTAGACTTTGAAGCAGGAGAAGAACCAGACGCATAATGAACATTACAGATAAACTATATACAGAGTGGGCTTGGAGATCTAAAACAGGTACTCCTACTATGGATAACCCAGAAGACAAAGCTATTTTAGACAATTTATTATCCGAATTAGTAGAACAAGGCCCTACGAAAGCCGATATAATAGACTATATTAAAAACGCTGAATTAGACGATAAACAAATTGCTAAACTTTACCAAAGAGTATCTAACTTCGGTAATTATAGAAGTATTAAAAGTACTATGAATAAAAAAGGCTATGGTAATCTAGCTAAAAAATACTCTATACAAATACAGCAAATAATAGAAGATTTACCGAGAGAAGATGCTGAAAAATTCTCAACATATTTACAAGATGAATCTAATCAAGCAACCTTTCCAACAAATAATCACAAAGGTAATCTACTTGATACTCTAAAAAATAAAACAGGATTATCTGATGCAACTATAAGAGCTGTATTTTTTCATACCGCTCAAGATGAAAAGAAACGAGGAGTAGGGATGGGTGAAGTTGCAATGTCACTACTTTTTAAAAATGTTTCTAATACAGTTGGAGGTAAAGGAGATTTATCTATTGATGGAGGAGAATTTGAAATTAAGGGTAATGGTGCTAAACTAGGACCTAAAGGCGGTATAAGCGGTGCTGCTTTTATTAATGCATACTCTAAATTTAACGTAGTACTAGACGGTAAAAAATTTACATACGAAGGTAAAGATTATAAATTAAGTCATCTTGCTTACCTAATTAGTGATTTATTTAAGAAAGAAAATAAAGGAGATGTACTCAAGACAACCAAAGACTTTTTAACAGGAGTTGTAGGTTTACCCGCAGATAGCAGAATCAATAAAATAGATTATAGTGATCCAGCATCTATAAACCGTAATGTAGGTTTAATGCACTTTATAGACTATTCTAATAAAGAAGGATTTAGTCATTTTATGATTCATGATTTTGGTAGTGGTACAAGATTAAAAGGAGGTAATACAGGTAAATATATGTATGTAACTGGTTCTCCTGAAAGTATGGCTGAAGGTTTAGACAAGTTAGGAGTTACTTTTGAAAAAATTTCATATGTCCTCTTTAGACCTAGAATGGGATATGCAACTTCCTACTTAGGAGAAGACGAACAATAAAAGTTATGGCAAAAGATATCAAAAAGATAATTGCACAGGAATATCTTAAATGTGCAAAGGATCCAGCATACTTTATGAAAAAGTATTGTTTTATCCAACACCCTACTAGAGGTAGAATTCTTTTCGCTTTATACCCTTTTCAAGAGAAAATCTTACATTTATTTAAAGATAACCAGTATATTATTACCCTTAAATCAAGACAGTTAGGTATATCAACTTTATCAGCCGCCTACAGTTTATGGTTAATGCTCTTTCATAAAGATAAAAACGTTCTAGCACTTGCAACTACTCAAGCAACAGCAAGAAACTTAGTTACTAAGACTATTTTTATGTATGATCAGCTACCTAAGTGGTTAAGGTTAAGAGCAGTAGAAAAAAATAAATTATCTCTAAGATTAAAAAATGGCTCTAAAATTACTGCAAAATCTTCAAACGCTGATGCTGCAAGATCTGAAGCGGTATCGCTACTATTAATAGATGAGGCGGCATTTATCGACAATATAGATGAAACATATACTGCTGCTCAACAAACATTAGCTACCGGTGGACAGTGTATGGCACTATCTACTCCTAACGGAATAGGTAACTGGTTTCATTTAACTTGGGAAAAGGCTGAAACAGGAGAAAACTCCTTTTTACCTATAAGATTACCTTGGACAGTACATCCTGAAAGAAATGAAACTTGGCGACAACAACAAGACAGAGACCTAGGTCCTAGGATGGCCGGTCAAGAATGCGACTGTGATTTCTTATCCTCAGGAGATACAGTATTTGAACCTGAAGATATATCTTTTTATGAAGAAACATACCAAAAAGACCCTATGGAAAAAAGAGGAGTTGACGGTAATTTATGGATTTGGGAAGGAGTTGACTACAGTAAGTCATATATGGTTGTAGCGGATGTAGCGAGAGGAGATGCTACGGATTACTCTGCATTTCATATATTTGATATAGAAAACTGTGTTCAAGTAGGAGAATATAAAGGTAAAATATCTCCTAAAGACTTTGGAAATGTACTGGTCGGAATTGCAGCTGAGTATAATGATGCTTTATTAGTTATAGAAAATGCTAATATCGGATGGGCTACTATAGAACAGGTAATGGAAAGAGAATATAGGAATTTATACTATAGCCCTACTAATAATAGAGACACAGTAGAGTCATATATGAATAAGTTTGAACGTGATAAACTAGTACCTGGGTTTACTATGTCAGCTAAATCACGTCCATTAGTTATTGCTAAAGCAATCGAATATATTAGAGAACATTCAGTACACGTACAGTCTAAAAGGCTAATGGCTGAAATGAGGGTATTTATATGGAAAAACGGTAAAGCACAAGCTCAAGATAGATATAATGATGATTTAATTATTTCTTTTGCAACTGCTTTATATGTAAGAGATACTGCGTTAAGACTAAGACAACAGGGTATGGACCTAGCTAGAGCGTCATTATCTTCGTTTACAAACCTTAACGCTCAAAATAAAGCTGTGATAAAGACAGTTGGAAATCAAGTAAAAAATCCTTATATTGTTAATACACCAGGGGGCGAACAAGATATCTCTTGGTTATTAAAATAGACTATTTATAATTAAAACGTACTTTAATGGCGGATAAATCACTATTTGGTAGACTTAAGACACTTTTTTCAAACGACGTAGTAATAAGAAACGTCGGAGGAAAAGAACTTAAGATTGCTGATGTAAACAAAATACAGAATACTGGTAGATATCAAACTAATTCTCTAGTAGATAGATTTAGCAGACTTTATATCTATAACAATAAGAATATTTATAACCCTAATATTAACTACCAGACATTAAGAATTCAACTATACTCAGACTATGAAGTAATGGATACTGATCCAATCATAGCATCTGCTCTAGATATTATAGCTGACGAAGCAACAGTTAAAAACGATCAAAACGAAATATTAGCTATTCAATCTTCTGATGAGAATATACAAAGAGTACTTTATAATTTATTTTATGATGTACTTAACATTGAATTTAATTTATGGTCTTGGACTAGAAACATGGTAAAATATGGGGACTTCTTCTTAAAATTAGAGATTTCTGAAAAGTTTGGAGTATACAACGTACTTCCTTATACTGTATACCACATGATAAGAAGAGAGGGAGAAGATCCTGATAATCCTTCTAAAGTAATCTTCCAGTTAGACCCAGATGGATTAGCATCTTCACAGAGTACTAATTACTTACCTAGAAGACGTAAAAAGAACCAAAAAATTATAGATTTTGACAATTACGAAATAGCTCACTTTAGATTAATATCTGATACCTCTTACTTACCATACGGTAGATCATACTTAGAACCAGCTAGAAAGATATATAAACAAGTTACTCTAATGGAAGATGCGATGTTAATTCATCGTATAATGAGAGCTCCAGAAAAGAGAATGTTCTACATTAACGTAGGAAACGTTCCACCAAATGAGGTAGAGCAATTCATGCAAAAGACCATTAATTCAATGAAAAAGACTCCTTATGTAGGAGAAGATGGTCAATACAACCTTAAGTTTAATATGCAGAATATGATGGAAGATTTCTATCTACCTGTAAGAGGAGGAGATCAATCAACTAGAATAGAAACTACTAAAGGATTAGATTACGACGGTACTACTGACGTTAATTACCTACTTAACAAAATGTTTGCTGCTCTAAAGATACCTAAAGCTTATTTTGGATATGAAGGAGATCTAAGCGGTAAAGCTACTTTAGCAGCAGAAGACATAAGATTTGCTAGAACAGTAGAAAGAGTACAGAAGATTATGGAATCAGAGCTTACTAAAATAGCTCTAGTACATTTATATTCTCAAGGATTCTCTGGTGAAAGTTTAACTAACTTTGAAATTAAGTTAACTACACCATCTATTATATTCGAACAAGAAAAAGTAGCTCTACTTAAAGAAAAAGTAGATCTTGCTTCTCAAATGAAAGATACTAAACTATTTTCATCTGACTATATATACGAATCAATATTTAATTTATCAGAAGATCAATATATGGAAATGAGAGACTTGGTTAGAGAAGATTCTAAAAGAACATTTAGAATAGCCCAAATTGAAGGAGAAGGAAATGATCCTGCTAAGTCTGGTACTACATACGGTACTCCACATGATTTAGCTTCTATGTACGGTAGAAGAGCTACATCAACTCCTAAAGGCGGAGGAGCAGAAGATATACCTACAGGGTATTCAGAAACAGAACCTGAATGGGGAGAACCTGGACCTGAAGGAGGTAGACCAACAGAAAAAGCATCTGTATACGGAACCAACGATGCTTTAGGCGGCCGTGATCCATTAGGTATACAAGGTATGAAAGGTGGATATCCTTCTGATAACGATAATGTAGCAGAGAACCTATCTACACAAGCTGTTTATCATAGAAATAAACAAGATCTTAAAAATATAGTTTTTAAAAAGCATGCAACGAAAGAATCTAAGATGCTAAGTGAAGACAATATTAAAGATTTAGAGAATTAATACATATTTATATATAGTAAACGTATACAATGAGGATAAAACATTCAAAGTATCGCAATACTGGTCTTATATACGAATTGCTGGTTAAGCAAATCGCTGCTGATGTACTCGAAAATAAAGAGTCAACAGCTATAAAGATTTTAAAAAAGTATTATAGCGGTAAGACTACTTTAGCTAAAGAATATAAGCTATATGAATTTGTAGTTAAAAACAATTCAGTATCTCAAGCTAAGGCAGAAACGATCATTTCTACTATTACTGAGGTTTCAAGAAAATTCAATCAAAAATTACTTAAAGAACAAAAGTATGCTTTGATATCAGAAATAAAAGAAAAATATAACATTGACGAATTTTTTACTGTCGATGTAAGAGATTATAAAGCACTAGCGTCTTTATACTGTTTATTAGAAGCACAAAATAATTCTAATTTAGTTGACCCTAGCTTTTTAATTAATAATAAAACTACTTTATTAGAGCATTTAACATCTAAGAAACAAAATGCAGAGGACGTTAAAGACTCATTAATAGAGCAATATTCTAAGTATGATAAAGATTTAAAGCTATTAACCTTTAAAATCTTATTAGAAAAGTTTAATACTAAGTATAGAGATCTTCTTCCTGAACAGAAGAATATTTTAAAAGAATTTATAACATCAGTTAATTCAAGTAAAAAACTATTTAATTTAGTTAATACTGAATTTAGTAAAATTGCAGAAGCTGTAAAAGGTTTAAGTAAAAAAGTAACTGATGATATACTAAAGATTAAATTAGATGAAATATCTAAGTCAATCAAACCTTTAAAAAGTACTGATAAGGTTGGAGATACTCATTTAGTTAATCTAATGCAATATTACGATCTAGTAAACGAGCTTAAAAGCTTATGAAAAGGTCGGAACTAGTTCAGTTAGTACGTGAAGTACAACAGGAATTAGACGAAGCTAACGTTACTAATAGTGGCGGAGCATCATTTACACCTGGTGATGGAGCACAGTATGCAACACCAGCTGCATTTGGAAAGGCAACTCGAGCAATTAAAACGCTTAAGAAGCAAGGTTACAAGCAGGTTAGTCGTCCTAAACGACCATCACATACTAAAGCGTTTGACTATTTATAAAAATGAGAACATACACAGTAACAGAAAAGCATAGAGCCGTACAAGAGGGTAAAATGGCTAAGAGTGAATTTGTAAGACAAATGAGACTTGGTTACCCAGAACACATCACACAATGGAACGGGTACGATGATACAGTACAAATTCTTAAAAACAGAGGTCTTCTCTATGAAACAATTAAACCTGTTGTAGTAGAAGAAAAGATAGATGCAATGAAATTACCTTATAGCTTAGAGTCATTAGACAGAGGTATAAGATATGAATTTGCAGCTGCTGGTATTGATTATCATGCTGGTGCTAGAATTAATATTGAACAATATAATGAAGCACTTAATAAAGCAAAAGCTAATTTAGATAAAGACCCGATGCATTATCTTAATTTAGTTTCTGGTGAATCTTCAAAAGTAGATAAGAACGACCAACTAAGACCAGTTTCTAATAAACCAGATGTATTTAATGGAATGAAAAAAGCTGACCTTAGAGAAGCTAAAGTACTTTTAAAAGAAGGAAAAATGGACGATCTAGCTGAAAAGCTAGGTATTGATGTAGGTAGATTACAAGCAGCTGCTGATAGATTAAGAGAAATGGAAAGAGAAGATGCTGCTGAAACTGCTGGTAAAGTTCAAGCAATGAAAGATATTATTGGAGAAGAACCTGATGAAGTAATGAATATTGATAGATTTGGAAAAGAAAAAGAAGATAAAGACAGCAACTATACTAAAGTAAAAGAAGCTGAAGAAATGGATCAAGAGGAATACCACTTAAAAAGAAAAGAAGCTGCTAATGCTGCTATAGATATTTTAAGAAGAAAGTATCCTGAAGTTACTGCTGGAATACTTAAAGACTTTCTAAGAACTCATATGGATGATCTATATGGTGGAGCAGATCCTATAGAAGAATTTGAAAACTATGTATCAGTTAATTATGATAGTTTAGATGAAGAAGAGAAAGTAACCGAAGATATTGAGGTACTAAGTGACATCATGCAAGTAGTAGGTATCGAAAATGTAGAAGATGCTCTAAAAGCGATTGAAAGATACGAAGGAGATAATGGTCCTGTTAGTAGAGAAGAAGCTAAAGAACTTATAGCAGATCTTAGAGCTACAGATGATGATGAACACGATAGACATATAACTAACCTTATGGTAAAAGCATTTAATACAAAGCTTAAAGGAGTATCTGAAAAGAAAGGTATAGATCACGATAAAGATGGAGATGTTGATGGAGATGATTATATGGCTGCTAAAGATAAAGCAATTAAAAAAGCAATGGGTAAAGATGATGAAAAGAATGAACAGTTAAAAGAAGCTATCAAAAAGATTATAAAAAAATCTTTAACTAAAGATACTTTAAACGAAGCTGCTACTAATCATTTAGCTGCAATGGCTGATACTTATGGAGACTATAAAGGTATGACAGTAGTACTAAATGATCTTCAGAACATAGTAACAGATATTGAAAGTTATTATGCTAAACAAAAAGAAAGATTACAAGGAGTATTTAAAAAAGTAGGAGAAATACAAAATGAAGAAGGATTCAAAGTAGGAGGATTTTTAGCTCCAGCTATAGAAAGCGCTTTTGTAAAAGATTCAAGACACTTAGGAGGTAATAGATTTATGAAAGGTGTAGAAATACCTCAAGTAAAAGTTGCTAAGTTTGATAACTTAAGACAAGAAGAAGCACCTGTAGAAGCAGAAGCTGCTCCTAAAGAAACTGTTTTCGGTATAAACGAAAAAAAATAATATGGCACAACTATTAGTAGACGTTACCCCATTTAAATCAGTACTTAGAGAGTCTAAAGAAAGACCTGGAGTATTTGAAGTTGAGGGTGTTATGCAAAGAGCAGTTGCAGAGAATCAAAACGGTAGAACATATTCAAAAGATATATTACAAAGAGAAGCTGCTAAATACGTTAAAGAATTCGTAGACAGAGGTAATGCATTCGGAGAACTAGATCATCCTGAATCTCCTGTTGTCTCTCTAAAGAACGCTTCACACATAGTAAAAGAGTTATACTGGAAAGGAAACGACCTTATGGGTAAGGTAGAACTACTTAATACACCGGCTGGTAATATAGTAAAAGAAATTATTAAAGCAGGACATACAATTGGTATCTCATCTAGAGGTACAGGTTCTGTTAAACAAACTAATGAAGGACAATTAGAAGTACAACCAGACTTTGAATTAGTATGCTGGGATTTTGTATCTAATCCATCTACACACGGTGCTTTTATGAACCCTGTATCACTACAAGAGGGTAAAGCTAAAGTAAGTAAGTTTGCTAAGTTAGACAATATTCTTAACGATATTTTAAGAGCATAATTGCTTTTTCAGAATAAGTATATATTTATATAAGAATATACAGTCACTTATACTGTATTAATAACACATAACTAACTTCACATTACGATTTCAATAATCGTACGAAACCACAAATTATTTTTATAATGAGTAAAGATTTATTCAAGCAAGCTATTGCTGAAGCTAAATCTGTAAGAGAAGCTGCTATTGCAAATGCAAAGGAAGCTTTAGAAGAATCTTTGACACCTCATCTTAAAGACATGTTAGCCGCTAAACTTCAAGAAATGGAAGAAACTAAAATTGAAGAAGCTCCAAAGAAAGACGAAAAAGAAATGGAAGAAGCAAAACATGACGATAAAAAAGATGAAACTATCGAAGAAGCTCCTAAAGATGACGAAAAGCATGAAACAGTAGAAGAAGATCTAACAGAAGAGCCAGAAGTAGCTGAAGCTGAACACGATGAAGCAGAGGATGATTCAGAAGAATCTGAAGACGATGCTCCTATCGAAGAACCAGCCGAGGATGATATGCCAGACGGAGATGAAGATATTTCTAAACTATCTATTGACCAGTTCAAAGAGTTAGTAAGAGATATTATCGCTCAAGAAGGAGGTCACGGCGAAGAACTTCCAGCTGATGACATGGATGGTGGAGATATCGAAGCTATAGGTGATGAACCTGCAGCAGATATGGACGCTATGGATGCACCAGAAGACGAAGAAGAAATCGACTTAGATGAGCTTCTAAGAGAATTAGAAGCAGAAACTTCAGAAGAAGTTGAAGAAGCTAAGCACGATGACAAAGACGAAAACGTTGAAGAGGCTAAAGAAGACCACAAAGACGAAGGTAAAAAGAAAGATATGGATGAAGACACGAATAATCAAATGGAAGCTGAATCTGACACTAAAGATCACAACATCAACAACGTACAGTCTGGTGTTATGAAAGAAGAGTTAAAAGAAGCTTTACAAACGATTGAAACGTTGAAGAAAGACCTTAATGAGGTTAATCTATTAAATTCTAAACTACTTTACGTTAACAAGATTTTCAAGTCAAATGACCTTTCAGAAAGTCAAAAAGTAAACATTATCGCTGCTTTTGATAAAGCAGAGAGCGTAAAAGAAGTTAAACTTGTATTCGAAACTGTTTCTGATAGTGTAGTAGGTAAAAAAGAATCTACTAAATCTATCAAAGAATCGAAAACTAAATTAGGTATGGCAAGTAAAGCTACTGGAACTACTGCAAGTAAGCCAGAAGTAATTGCTGAAGTATCTGATACGGTAAGAAGAATGCAAATGTTAGCCGGTATTATTAAACAATAATCTTAAAAAATTAAATTAAAATGGAAATTAACCAATTATTAGAGGGCTCTAATTCTTACAAGAATTTACAAGAGGACTCTGCAAAACTTGCTGAAAAGTGGGCTCAATCTGGTTTGTTAGAAGGTATCGAGGATAGCAAAGTCAAAAACAATATGGCTATGATTCTTGAAAACCAAGCAAAACAAGTAGTCTCTGAAGCAAACACAACTAACGTTGGTGGAGGATCTTTCTCTGCAGGCGCTGGTGAACAATGGGCTGGTGTTGTCTTACCATTAGTAAGAAAAGTATTCGCTCAAATCGTATCTCAAGATTTCGTATCTGTACAACCAATGAATTTACCTTCAGGACTTGTATTCTATTTAGACTTCAAATATGGAGACTCTAGAAATGGAAGAGCTGCTGGAGACAATTTATACGGAAACGTATCAGAAGGAGCTAGTAAAATGGCTGCTGATACTGATCCTTCAGGAGGTCTTTACGGAGCTGGACAATTTGGATACACTATCAATAGTGCATCTAAAGCTATGTCTGCTGTAGCAACTGGATCTGCTAATTCTGCTTCTATCAACTATGAAGACGGAGTACAACCTTCAGATTTCTATACTGTAGCTGCTGCTTTAAGTGGATTAAATGCTGACCTTAAAGGTGTAAGAGCATTTAGAATCTTATCTGGATCTACAGATGTAACGAGACCTAAATATACTTCTGTATCAGGAACTGACGTAACATTCGTTATTGCAAAAGCTGATACTGTAGTAGAAACTGCATTCAACGGATCTGTTATTTATCATAAACAACCAGTTGATAACGATAGAGGAGACTTTGAAGCTGACTCAGGAAGAGCAGTAGATACATCTATCTCTATTCCATCTATTGATGTTAAACTATCTAGCGAAGCAATTGTTGCTAAGACTAGAAAGTTAAAAGCACAATGGACACCTGAATTCTCTCAAGACTTAAATGCTTACCATAGTATTGACGCTGAAGCTGAATTAACATCTTTATTATCTGAGTACATCTCTATGGAGATTGACCTAGAAATTTTAGATATGTTAATCCAAGACGCTAACACTACTGATAAATGGTCAGCTAAATCTAACAAAAACTGGGACGGATCTAAATTCGTAACTAGTGCTGCTGGATCAGGAGGATTCTATAATACTCAAGGACAGTGGTTCCAAACTTTAGGAACTAAAATCCAAAAGGTATCTAACAAAATTCACCAAAAAACATTAAGAGGTGGTGCAAACTTCCTTGTATGTTCTCCAAACATTGCAACAATCTTAGAATCTATTCCAGGATATGCTGCTTCAACTGATGGAGATCAGGCTGAATTTAACATGGGAGTACAGAGAGTCGGTAGCTTTGCTAACAGATTCAAAGTATACAAAAACCCTTATATGTTAGAAAACATAATCCTAATGGGATACAGAGGTTCACAATTCCTAGAAACAGGAGCTGTATATGCACCATATGTACCATTAATGATGACTCCTCTAGTATATGACCCAGAGACTTTTACACCAAGAAAAGGTCTTATGACAAGATATGCTAAGAAGATGATCAGACCAGAATTCTACGGTAAAATCTTTGTATCTGACCACGGTCTAATCTAAGATTCTAACTTATAGAATTTTATAAGAAAGAGAGGTCCTAACGGGCCTCTTTTTTTTTTGCCTATTTATATAAGATGGAATTCCTTTCACAAGTTAACAGTTACCTTTTGTTTAACTAAAATCAATTATATGGATTTATTTAAAAAAGTTGGTCTATGGGCCGACGACCTTACTAAAATCGGCATGAGTGTAATAGCTCTTGGCGTTGTTCTAGAAGTGCTCTTTAAGGGTGCTGCTATACCGTTCTGGCCTGAAGTATCAGTGGTAGATAATATCATGGGTATATTAGGCGGATTAAGTAACGAAGGCTTACTAGGCTTAGTAGGTGCGATGGTCTTATATTACATCTTCAAAAAAGATTAACTTAAAACTTTCAATTTTTAGAAGAAGGGGGCGTAAGCCCTCTTTTTTTTATGCTATTTATAAAAGAAAACGTAATAGTATGGCAAATGTACAAGTAGTAATCTTAGAGAACCTCACTCTAGACGAAAATAATAAGAACAATGTCTACAGCAAAACATATTCAGGTGTAAATTATTTAGACCATAGAACTCTTTTAGCTCCTTCGGGATCTAAGACTAGAATATTTTCGTATAACGGTGCAGTAGATAGAGGAACCTTTATTACTGGTTCTATAGTTTATGGAAGAATTAGTAATTTAAATGACACATATAGTGTAAATCTTGAAATATCAAGCTCAAAAGAAAACTTTCATCAGAAGATTAACCCAGGAGGAAGCTTTATGGTTACTTCTAATGAAATGACAGGAAGCTATACTGCAAATATTAATTATGATAATATTAGAGATATATTAGTAGAACCTATATCAGGAGCTGCTAAAATCGAATATTATATAACAACATCTTAATTATGGCAAATATAGTAACTTACGGCGGCTCAAGTACGTTTGCAGCCGGACAAACACCATTCGGATTTTATGACTCAGATAGTCAGTTTCAAACTGATGCTGATAAGGTAGCATTTTTCTGTGCTACTAAATTAGGATTTCCTTTAATGGATGTTGAATTACAATCAGGATCTTTCTACGCATGCTTTGAAGAAGCTATTACTACGTACGGTAATGAGGTTTATGCTTCTATAATAAAGCAAAACTTTCTTAACCTACAAGGAACTAAGCAATCAGAAGTACAAAACAATACTTTAATTAAACCTAACCTTAACGAACAGATAAGATATAGCCAACAATACGGTACTGAAGCTGAAGTTGGAGGAGATGTAACTAAATACTCAGGTAATTTAGATTTAGTATCCAACCAACAAGACTATGACCTTAATCAATGGGCAGTAGATAACAATATTGAAGGTGGTATAGAGATAAGACGTATTTTTTACGAAGCTCCACCTTCTATTGTAAGGTATTTTGACCCTTATGCAGGAACTGGTACAGGAGTACAGTCTTTAATGGATGCTTTTGACTTCGGATCATATAGTCCAGGAGTTAACTTTCTTTTAATGCCAGCTTCGTACGATATATTAAAAACTCAAGCTATAGAGTTTAATGATCAGATAAGAAGATCAGCTTATACGTTTGAAATGATGAATAATCAACTAACTTTATTTCCTATTCCCCAAAAAGCAGGTAAATTAAGGTTTGAATACTTTAAAAACGTAGATAAACTAACTTCTAGTGATTCTAATGCTACAATTAACACTAGCGATGACGCTTGCTGCGGAGAGAATCCCGTAACTAACATATTTAATGCTAATTTTAAGAATCCCGTATATACAGACATTAATTCTGTTGGTAGAGACTGGATTTATAGATATGCTGCTGCATTAGCTAAAGAAATGTTAGCATATGTACGTGGTAAATACCAAACAGTACCTGTTCCTGGTTCAGAAGCTACTTTAAACCAAGCTGAACTATTAACTGACGCAAGAGCAGAGAAAACTTCTTTGTTAGAACAATTAAGAACTCTATTAGAAGGTACTTCTAGAGTAGAACAAATGGAACAACAAGTAAGAGAGATGGAAGCTAATGCTAAAATGGTGACTGGAGTGCCAATGAAACTATATATAGGATAATGAAACTATTAAACATACTTAGCGAAGTAGAATTTAGAACATATACAGCTATGGTACAAGTTTTATACAAAGATGGTACTGATTCTAATAAAGCAGCAGAGATGATTAGAGCTTTACCTGGTGTTACAACAGTAACAGTAGCATCTAAACAAGGAGAAAATAAAGAAACTTTAAAAATAAAGATAATATCACAGAAAGAGTCTTTAGAAGCATTCAATGCTTTAAAAGATAACGCAGTTAACAAGTATCCTAATATTATTGATATAAAAATAGGAGAACAAACAATAGAAGAGAAGTAATGTTATTCGGAAGTAATAGAGATTTTAATTTATTAGTTAATATTAATAGAGAACTGCTAAAAGATATAGTAGAACAAGAGATATTGTA
>Ga0315315_10002910_pt1 | contig 15650 bp, 22 predicted proteins | sample M140m3416metaG_FD_203699 | JGI IMG/M metagenome (GOLD analysis project Ga0315315, IMG submission 203699) | Ammonia-oxidizing marine archaeal communities from Monterey Bay, California, United States - M1 40m 3416 | ecosystem: Environmental > Aquatic > Marine > Intertidal zone | place: USA...
GGGAGGTGTGGCACTAGCAGGTAATACACCAAACAATATACAATGTAAAATAATAGAAGAGTTAGATAAACAAATAGTGCTTCTTCCAGACTTTGATAAAAGTGGTATGGATACTGTGAACGTAGCGATAAAACGTGGCTGGGCAGTAAGTTTTCCTGAATGGGAAGATGATATAAAAGATGCCAGTGATGCAGTCGTGCGTTATGGTAGATTGTTTACTGTAAAGAGTGTGTTAGAAAGTATAGAAACAAATGCAACAAAAATTAAAATACTTGCAAAAGCAAGATGTAGATAGTATAATAAAGGAACGTAATGATAAATTTTACACATAAGACAGCAGGACTTGTATTCGCCGGCTTGGGCGTATACTTTTTACAATTGGATTTGCACAATGATATGCATCACGGAAACATGTTGTTAGGATTAAGTGAGATGACATGGATGTGGCTTGCAATGGCGGCAGTGCATTGGCTGTTACCAGAATGTAGATGTAAAGGAAAAACATGAGCGAAGATTATAGCACAGAACTACAGAAGCTGTACATTGATTTCTTGTTAGCAGACAAGGATCTTTTTGTGCGGTGTAATGCTATACTAGAAAGCAGTTACTTTGATAGGCAATTCAGAGATACTGTTGACTTTATAAAGAAACATGTTGAAGAATATAGTGATGTCCCCATGCTAGAACAAGTAAATGCAGTGGGCAATATTGGCGCAAGTGATGTTCGAGCAACAATGACAGACGAACACAAAAACTGGTTTATGGATAACTTTGAACAGTTTTGCAGACACAAAGCACTAGAAGCGGCAATACTACAAAGTGCTGATAAACTTGAAAACAAAGAGTATGGCACAGTAGAAGGTATTATCAAAGCCGCAACAGAAATTGGATTAGCTAAAGACTTTGGTACAAACTATTGGGAAGATCCAGCAGGACGTATACAAACAATCAAAGACAGTAGAGGTCAAAACAGTACAGGCTGGATGACATTTGATAAGTTTTTGTATGGTGGATTTAATACAGGTGAGCTTAATATCTTTGCAGGAGGTAGTGGTAGTGGTAAGAGTTTGTTTATGCAAAACTTGGCACTGAACTGGGCATTGCAAGGAAAGAACGTTGTATACATTAGTTTAGAACTTAGTGAAGAACTGTGTAGTATGAGACTGGATGCTATGCTTACTGGTATGGGTACCAAAGACGTAATGAAAAATGCAAGTGATGTAGAGTTGCGTGTTAAAATGGCAAGTAAAAAGGCAGGCGGTTTACAGATTGTACAAATGAAAAATGGTTGTACAGTAAATGATATTAGAGCATATCTCAAAGAGTTCCAAATACAAAACAACATTAAGGTAGATGCACTATTAGTTGACTACTTGGATCTTATGATGCCAATTACAGTAAAAGTAAATCCAAATGACCAATTTATTAAAGACAAATTTGTTAGTGAAGAATTGCGTAATCTAGCAATTGAATTGGGCATATTGTTTGTTACTGCTTCGCAGTTGAATCGTAGTGCAGTTGATGAGATTGAATTTGATCATAGCCACATTGCAGGTGGTATAAGTAAGATTAATACAGCAGACAATTTGATTGGTATTTTTAGCAGTAGGGCAATGCGTGAGCGTGGTCGAGTGCAGATACAGTTTATGAAAACCAGAAGTAGTAGTGGTGTTGGGCAAAAGCTGGATCTTAAATTTAACATAGATAGTTTGCGTATTGAAGACTTAGACGAGGACGAACAAGAAGATACAAGTACAACTAGCATTTATCAAAAATTAAAAACAAAAAGCAGTGTAGCACCGGCAGGCGTAAGTGTTACAGAAAATAATATGGATGCAAGTCTACAAGTAGATGCAACAGATAGACTAAAGAGCTTATTGAGGAAAGCAGATTAATGAAGATCAGAATAGCAACTAGAAAAGAACTTAAAAAACATTTGCGAAATGATCCAGTTAGACCACACATCAAAGCCGACTGGCGTACTTCTTACGGTAGAGAAGTATTTGTGTTGGATAACAACGGAGATATTGATGCAGTGCTTTGTGTAGCATACACAGACGAAGTACCAAAATGTGAAAAAGACATGAGTACTCCGGGTTTAGACGTAGCAGTATTTTATACTGTATGGAGTTACAATAAAGGTGCTGGTAGAGAAATTATTATGCAGGCTCTGGATTTAGTAAAGTCTCAAAAACCTATGGTAGAACGATATGTTACACTAAGTCCACTTACTCAAACAGCAACTAGATTCCATCAACGCAATGGTGCTATTAACATTGGTATACATAAGGATTGTCAGAACTTTGAATATTTTTAAAAAGAAAATTGCTGAAGCAAAGGTGCTGTGTACCTTATCCTTTATTATTTGTTATGTTGAACTACAAACACGGTGTATAAAAAGTGAGTCATTAGTATGAGCCTGTGTTTTGCCTGTAATTTGTGTTTGCATGCCATTGATGATTTTGCTCTTATTGTTAATGGGTCCTATGTTCATTATAATCTCCCTGCAACTGCCATAAGTGCTAGTCACCAATGCTCCAGCAATGATATTTACTAAATACTACTAAGATGAAGCGTAAAACAAGATCAATTTTGGAAGAAATAAATGCAATGGCACCTAAGCGTGACACTAAGCATGTTGTTGAGTCCAATGGACAGCAAGTTATTCAAACTGCTATAAATTTGATAAATTTAATAAACGAAAGCTTCGATGTTGAAACAGCATCGGATTTGAACAAACGATTAATAAATGCAATCAGAACAAAGGATCCTAAAAAGTTCGCTCGTGGTATTGGAAAAGTAAATGAAGATCAAAGAAATACTAAGCGGTACTAAAAAACGTTTAAAGCGTGGTAGTCGCAAAAATCGCCGCAAAGGCAAGAGTTTACTAGCAAAACTCAAAGAAGGCGGCAATATCTTTCCGGATAGTGTGAGCTTTGACCACGCTAAGATTCCAGCACTAATGAAACAAATCAACAGTGTGCTTGCTAAGACAGGAAGCAAGGCTATTCCAATTGGCAGTGGTGCAACACCTACCAAAGGAAAAATAAGCGGTGACTTAGATATGATAGTTGATATGGATCAACTAAAGCAACACTTTAATATGGAAGATCAAAAAGATCCAGTTATTAGAAAAAAGCTAAGACAAGTATTTGACCTAGCAGGATTTAATACAGGGCAAAGTGGTACCAGTGTACATGTTGAAGTACCCGATGGTGGGCAAACACACCAAATAGATATTATGGTTGTACCTAATGCAGAGAATGCGGCAAAGTTTCATACTCACAGTATTCCACAAGGTAGCAAATTCAAAGGTGTAAACAAAATGATTACACTTGCTAAATTAGCAAAGGACCAAAACATGTTATGGTCACCTTACCAAGGATTGTTTAGCAGAGATGCAAATGGTAAGAAAGCTGATTTAATATCTAGTAATATCGATGAGATAGCAAGAACATTATTAGGCCCTAATGCCTCAGGAAAAGATATAGGCAGTGTCGAAGCTATTGTGGCGGCATTGGGTAAAGAAAAAGGTGATGCATTGCTAGCAGATTTGCGTAGTGATCCAAATTGGAAAGAGCTTGAGTAATGAGAGCAAATCAATTTCTAACTGAAGCTACCACTAAAGGTAGAGAGTACAATCATTTAGAAGACCTAGTTACATTTGAAGGTAGCAAAGGCGCACTCAAAGCCGCAGAGATACTAACACGACTAGGACAAGATTCCAAAGATGTTAGCATCAAGTGGGACGGCAATCCAACTATATTTTGGGGAAGAGAACCAGACGGTCAATTTGTAATGACTGGTAAAAATGGTTGGGGCAAAAACAAAACAACCAGTAGTGGACAACTACAAGACTTTATTATGAATACAGGCAAAGGCGAAGATTGGCGTAAAGACTTTGCTGGAGAAATGGCAGGAGTGTTTGAGATACTAGAAGCAAACACACCAGCTGACATGAAGGGATATGTATACGGTGACTTACTGTATACTCCACGCAAGCCCGTAACAAGTTCACAAGAGGGCTTACAGTTTACACCTAACAAAGTTACATACACTGTTGACCCTGCAAGTGCTTTAGGCAAGCGTATAGCGGGCAGTACATTGGGTGTAGTGGTACACACATACCATGATGCATTTGGAGATAAGACAGGTACTCCAATCAAAGACACAAAGAGTATCAATAGTAATGCGGTAGTTGTACTAGGGCAAACATATGTAACACATCAACCCAAAGTTGATACAAGTGCAGTTCAGGATATAGTTAGTACGGCAAATGCGAACGCACAAATAATAGACAATTGGTTAAAGCCGGAACAGGGACTGAGTAGAAAAGATGCAATACTCTATAACTATGTTAACCAAATGACCAAAGCAGGTAAGTTAGACCAACTCAGGACAGGATTTTATGATTGGCTAAAAACCAGCAAGGTCAGCCAAGGACAGCAAGCAAAACTTATGGCAGGAGATGATAAAGGTCTTAATGCTATATTGGATCTTGTTGTTAAAATACAAAATATGAAAAATGATCTTATTGATCAATTAGATAACTCAGGTGCTGATGTTACTGCTACAACAGGCGGTGAACGTGGCGGTGAAGGCTATGTCGCAACTAGGGATAAAATTAAATTGGTTCCTAGACATAGATGGACGCCCAATTAAACTTATACGAAAAACACATAAAGAAGAAGTTTATGAAGATGGCAACTATATAGTCAAAAAAACTTTGCCCAATGAGTTTAGATCTCGCAATGCGTTTGACTTTGAAACTTACAAGCGTTTTCAACTAGAATATCCTTGGTGTGTAAAAGTATACAGTTATGAAGACGATGTTATTGTAATGGATAAAATTGAAGGACATACATGGGACGAATTTCATCAATACGCTACCAAAGATCAATTATGGAATGTGTGTGTTAAGTTTAGAAATGAAACAGTAAAAAACTTTCTTGACTTTGCAGGGTCTGATTATATAGATCCAAATCAACATATATTCTTTAACGGTGATGCAAAGCATGCCAATTTAATCATGCAAGGAGATAAACCTATGTTTATAGATCCAGACAGTTTTAGATTTGAGACATGGGATCGATTTATCTTAAAGATAAATGAACATAATACCGAGTGGTTTAATCACTACTTGCTCAGAGCTCATAGGAACTAGACAAATTAAATTAATACACAAAAAAGATAATAGAGAAGTCTATGAAGATGGTAACTACATCATTAAAAAGACTGCACCAGATGCTTTTAATTTTGAACGCTATGAAAGGTTTCAAAAGGACAATCCGTGTTTTGTAAAAGTACACAGTTTTGATGATGGTGTAATTGTTATGGACAAAGTTGAAGGTATGATGTTTAACGACTATGCTAAAACTCCAACAACAACCGTTGATAATTTATGGTATATTTGTTTTACACATAGAACAGCATTATACAAAAGATACTTTGATTTTCATGGCAAAAGAGATATACATTGCTGTGAACCGATATTTTTTCATGCTGATGGTGTACCAGGTAATGTAATTATAGACAATAATAATAAGCCAACATATATAGATCCTGATGGGACAATTCAGATACGATGGGAAATGTTTTTACAAAAAATTACCGAACATCATTTCGTATGGCAAAATGACTACACATATTATGCTCATAGATTTCCTGCAACTGAAATGGAAAAATGGGGCAAGTCACTAAGTGAGTTAGGATATAAATAGTATTATGGAACAAAAGTACACAGCAAAACAATGGTCAGAGATCGAAGGAGGACATACAATGTCTGAAGAATCAAAGTCACAGTATGGTTTTATTGGTGATATAATGGAAAGTAGAATGTTCAGAAGCAAGAGTCGTGTAGAAGGTAGTAATGCTAGAGATATGGCTGACTTTGCAATGATGAATATGCTCGCACTATACATACTCAGTAATGAATACGACTTTGCTCCTGTAGCACAAGACTATGCAAAACGTACAATGGCATATGGAAACTTTAACACATATAGAGCTAGTGGTACTGATCTCAATGTTGCACTCACAGCCGTAAAAAACGGTATGGCAGATGCAGGTGACAAAAACCAATTACAAAACTCAAGACTAGATTTTAATGAAACAAAAATTAAAGCATTCTTAAACACAATCAAAGCTGGCAGAAAACCGATGAGTGTGCCTAGTTTCTTTATGAAACTAGAACGTGACTTGGATATACAAAACAGTAACTATAGAAGCATTAGGAGATTGGCACAAGATTGGCCAAGACTAAACGTAATGCAAAAACAATTGGTAATTACAAGAATGTTACAGTTCTTTAGAATGAAAGCATTGCGTAGTGAGCTGTACAGTTACATCAGAGATATGAGTAGAAGTCAAGGACTTGAAGCTAAGAATGCACACAACGCAGAAGGTGCGCCTAAAATGCGTGGTGCTGATACACTTGCAAAGATGGCAACAATTGGTGCCGCCGCTGTTGGTGGTTATGCACTTGGTAAGTCAATTGGCAAAATGGGCTTATCAGGTTTTGATAATAAACGACAAAGGTTTACTAAGAGCGATCCAACGAGCGGTAAATGACCAACTATGTTGCATATACGTTAGTCGACATTTCTAATACTAATGAAACTAAGATACAAAGAAACAAATTACATTTCTTTCAACAACAGAACTTAAACACACTAATACAAACAATAGGCTTGCGTAGTCAGCCATTGGACATTGAAGTTTTGCCGTTAATGGCACAAGATGTAGTAAAATTTGGCTTCGGAAAACAGTATCAAGGACTACATACAGTATGGAAATTACAGTTTAGTATCGAACATGGGGGTGCAATAGAGAATATGAACAACTTATTAGCTGATTGCAACGGAATACCCATATACACTGGTTTAGAAGAGACTGCCGAAATTAGTAGCAAGTGCTTTGAAACAGTTGGTCCAGTTAACGTGTGCTTTAAAAAGCACACCGATGTACGCTAAATATCTCTAGTAAAGGCACACACATTGGCACACACAGGCTCCGTCAAAATTCCAACACTTTCGACCCGTCAAATTTACTTAACTGTCAAATTTTTGACCATACTGAAAACCAGATAAGTAGTAGTGTAAGAAAGACAAAGGCAAAAACAACACTGGCAAACATAAACTAGACGCTAATATAAATTGCAGTAGCAATAGGAAAAGCAGAACTATGTCAACCACAGAACTTGAACGAACCAATTTAGAAGCCCACGTTGATCTTTGTGCAGAAAGGTACAAGGGATTGGAAACACGTTTGGAAAATGTAGAAAAAGCAGTAAAAGACCTTCACTCAGAAATGAGAAGGATGCATGACGAAAATGTCAAAAACCATCAATCAACAAATAAAATAATGTTAGGTGCCGCGGCTACGGTTGTAGCAGGTATACTATCAACTATTATCGTCTTGATAATGAGTTAAACTTCCGTATAAATACTATTATGAACTTAAACGAGCTTGATAACACAGATGTGGTTGAAGCACAACTAATATGGGCAAGAAAAGGTAGAAGCCTTGTCCGTAAATTTCGTTGTACCGTAGGGCAACGTTCAGGTAGAATTGTCAGCAAAGCAAGTCAATGTAGTGCTCCAATTAATATGAAAGCTCGTATGACATTAAGAAAAACTAAAGCTCGTATGGGTAAGAAGATGGCTCGAAAAGCACAGAGAACTAAAAAGTTTAATCCAGCTAGTAAGGCACTAAAACGTTTGAACAAGAGAAGGTGATCACATGAAAATAATGGATATTATTGACGACAAGTACACAAAGAAAGACACATGGATTAAAGACGGTGTTCTTATGTGTAGTAAAAAATGTTGTGGAACACCTGTAAGCGAATGCTCTTGTGGTCCTGACTGTAAACATTGTGATTGTCATAAACTAAAAGAATCAGGTTATGGAATGCAACGTGGTGTAGCACAAAGCAGAGATGCACAAGATGATGCAATGAACATGAATAAACGAGCAGGTAACCGAGCTATGGATCAAGGAAGAGAACAAAATATAAAAATGGGATCAGCACAAAGACTTGCCAATAAACGAGCAAGAAAGATCCCAACAGGATTACCTAGTAGATTATTAAATCCTCAACAACCACAAGCACCGACGGGACAAGGCTAATGAGAGCAATGGTAACCAAAGGTGGATTGTACACTTGGATCAATGTTAGAGAGAACAAGTTCATTGAAGAAAAGTTCAATGACAATGAATTACTAGAGAAAAAAGATTTAAATGAGAGAGAACAATATATTGCACAAACATTAGTAGGCAGAGGCGTCTTGGATAGAACTGTAGACGGAAAAAATGTAGCATATAAACTTAACATTAATAATTTTACGAGGTAATTATGAATCTAGAAACAAAAGCAATGCAGGACATCTTGTCAAAGCTAAACAGCTTAGATAAAGCTACCAAATTAGTAGCCGAACGTGCTGAAAACGATATTGATCTCAACGTAGCAATAAATCAAACAGTATCAGAAAACAGTGTGAGCGTACAAAATTATAGAATCGATATTACACTACAAAACTTTGGTGGTCAACAAAAAAGATTTTATAATATTTGTGAGGATAATAATATTATTCACAAAGATATTGCACTATTCGAAACAGCAATGGGCATTGTAAAAAACTTAATGCTTAATAAACATGCAAAAGTTGAAGACTTATTAAAAGCAGACCTTGATTACAACAATGCTTTATATGAAGTTTATATGTATAAGACCAAGGCAAGACGTGCAATTAACGAAGATGTTATGTTGGCTAAGATGAGTCAAGCACAAAACAGACTACAAAATGCGAAACAACAAATATTGAAAAAACTATAAATACAATATAAGGAACGGGAATAGAAACATGTATCTAAACGATTTAAATTCAAGTCAACATAATGTAGCAAAGTTGAATAAGATACTATCACAGGCATTTGAACACGATGTAAATTTATCTGCGATGAGTACAGATTCACTTAACAGAATGTTGAATACAACAAATGCTAAAATGACAGCAATCAAAGAGAGCGATCTCAAGTACTGGGAAAATCCACAGTACAACAAACTAGGTTTAATCTCACATCAGATTAATGAATACTTAAATGAAATTGCACCAGTTAGAAGTGATAAGAAGGTAATGAAAAAAGAAAGCACAATGATGGAAGCTGACTTGGATCAAGCTGAGGTATTACTAGCCGCACAGGAACTAGTTGACGAAATGCAAGGTATGGTAGAAGACGTAGCAGAAATGCAAGTCCAGAAACTGATGCCAATTGTAGACGCAATGAAAGAGCAAGTAGGATTTGAGATTGCCGAACAATATAACAATGCCGCAGACTCCGCACTTGGTACACTGCTAGATGCAATGAAAACTGCTAAAAATGCAGTTGAAGATGCAACACTAGCCGCAAGAGGAGAAAAAGTTGCCGCACCAGCCCCAACAGATATGGGCATGGATGATGTAGGTGACGATGCTGGCGAAGAAGCAATGGACATGGACGACTTTGGTGGAGACGCAAGTGAATCAGGTGAAGACAATCCAGTAGGCAGAGAACTTAAAGGTGAAAGTGCTCTAGCAAACATGGAGAACGATGCCCTTGCTGAAAGAGAATTCTTAGAGAAAAAAGACAAGCTCTTTAAAATGGTTGAAAGTGGCAAAATGTCGCAAGAGCATTTTATCAATATCATTAGCGAACTATCCAGTCCAAAGCCTATAAAAACTGAAGGTTCATACGGTAAGAAGAAGAAGAAAAAGATGGCTGAAGCAAATCCATACAAAGCCGCAATGCGTAAGCAAATGGGATTGGCGAAGTAATGTTAATCAACGAAGTTTTGTTTGAAGATCAAGCCGATGTACTTAATGACCTAGAAGAATTACTCACTAGGGCAAAGGCTAATATGAAAACAAAGATACCAACTAATATGGTATTAGCAAAACTTCGTGCAATGGGTTATAGCATAGATATTACTAGTTTAATAGATTTGCTAGCAACTATTACAATAGTTGGCTCCGCTAACAAAAAAGATATCACACTGGATACAGCATTACCCCGTTCCGATGCTGATCCAGAAGATCAGACAGTTAGCAAGATGGCACAAAAACAGATAGATAAGGACATATAAAATGAGTTATAGTATAAATGCAACAAACGCAAGATTATTAGCGAGGGCAGACCTTACTATATTCAATGAAACACAAGCCCTTATGAAACAAGTAATAACAGATGCTGGCAACGGCTTATATCAGACAATTATCAGTGACGGCACTGAAATGACAGAGAGTACACCAACTATTGTAGTAACAGGTAGTGTTGCTAATCCAACCATTACTGCAACACCAACTGTAATACTTGGTGGACAAACAGTTACACTAGGAACAACAGGTACAAGTTTAAATGCAGTTATAGCTGACATCAATGATGCGGCTGTACCAGGTGTTGTAGCAAGCAAAAATGCAACTAACAATCTTGTGATTACATTTACATGCAGTCAGACACTTACATGGACATTTATAGTAGGAGCAGGAACTGCAAACACAGACCTAGGACTTACAGCCGCTACAAATACAGCAACCAATCCTGGTAGTGTAGACTACTATAACTGCTGGCAAGGAAATGCTACTAGCAGACCAAAGACTGATCAGATGAATCAAGTTTTACTATACTTTCAAAACTTAGGTTACACTATTGATCGTCTAAAGAATACCTCAACAGGTAAAACCCTTAAATGGGTAATAAGCTATTAAATTATTAGTTGCAATAGAGAAAACTAGCACAGAGACAAAGTCTTTGTTGATTTGTATTGCACTATCAATTTTACTTGCATATTTTGATCCAAGATGGCAAAGTTTCTCATTGACATCACTATAATTTTCTGCTACATTTAACTATGTTGAAAATTACGTCACCCTATCCTTATAAAGAATTTAAACGCAAAAGTGTAGGCGGTAAACGCCTGTATGAAAATCCTTATGGCGAGCCTGTGCCTAGTGTAACAACTATACTCAGCAAGACCAAAGACATGACACATCTTAATGCTTGGAAAAAGCGAGTAGGTGAAAAGAAAGCACAAGAGATTGTAACCGAAGCCGCAAACGTTGGTACAGTTATGCACGAAATGTTGGAAGCATGGAGTCTTAACGAACAGTACACAGGCAAGAACTTGTTACAAGCTAAAATGATGGCTGAAACTGTTATTAAGAATGTAGAACCAGATATTGGAGAAGTATGGGGTAGTGAGGTAAACTTGTGTTACCCAGGACTATATGCAGGTACCACAGACCTAGTGGGCATATACAAAGGTAATCCTTGTATTATGGATTTTAAACAAACTAACAAACCTAAAAAGCGTGAATGGATTGACGATTATTTTATGCAAGCCGCGGCTTATGCTATGGCACATAACGAAGTGTTTGAAACTAAAATTGAACATGCGGCAATTTTTATGTGTAGTAGAGATTGTGACTGGCAACTGTGGGAAGTAGGTCCAGAAGAATTTAAACAATGGGAAGAAAAATGGGCAAGGAGAGTAGAAGAGTTCTACAACTTGTCATAAATACTGTATCAGGAGTAGAAGATGGCAACAACAAGAATCAGTAAAATTAGACATAGACAGGGCAACTTTACTGACTTGCCGGTATTAGATCCAGGCGAGTTAGGATATGCAAAAGACGTTAGACGTTTGTTCATTGGTAACGACACAGTAAATGTTGGTACTGGAAATGGTGTACTTACACAGTTTACAATTCCTTTAGCATTAAGTAAACCTAATATTACAACTGTCAGTGTTGCAGGCAGTGCAGTTAATGCCAGTACCTATACAATTAGTGGAACAACATTAACATTTGCCAGTGCTCCAACTGGTGCCATTACTGTTGGCTTTAATAGTGAAATTGATATTATAAATGATGTAACACATCCTAGTATTATTAGTTTATCAGCCAATGGTAGCACAGCAGACACAGGATTTCAAATTGACACAACATTATACAATGTTGTAGTTATGGACTACACACTCGAAAACAACAATGGTGTGAGAATAGGTCAACTTAGATTTGGAACAGACACAAGTGCAAGCACTAGTACAATCGGTGATAACTACACAGAAACAGCCGCAGTTGGAATAACTTTTAATGTTGATATCGGAACAGCCAATACAATGAAGTTACAGTACACTGATGCAGATAATCTTATAGCGAAATTTAAATACACATATCAATTGTGGAACAGCAATTAATACAGCAGGCTTGGTATGAATCGCCAAGCACCCGACTCAATCGTTGGCGGGCATTTCGTAAAGGTTTAAACACAGACTCCACCAAGGATGTCTGTGAACTAGTAATTGACTGGTGGAAGATGGCTCCAATTAGTAGTTGGACTATTGACCCAGTAGACAGTAGCACATGGCCCACGCCATGGGAGATGTTACACAGTGGAAATTTTTGTGAGAACAGTATGGCATTGGGAATGAGTTATACAATACATTATGCAAATGATAAAATTCCTAACAGACTAATGTATATCACAGACAGGGAGAAAAGTATACAAAAATTATGTGCATTGATTGACAATAAGTATCTGCTTAATTACAGCTACGGAGTCATAAGTACACTACCGACCGGAAACGTAAATGTAAGTTTTGATCAGCCTATTGGTGATGTCATAAAAAACTGATACATAACTGGACTTGTATACAAAATAAGTATAAGAATATAACAGACAAGGAAAACAATAATGAGTGAAATTCAAGTAATCAAGCGAAACGGAAATAAAGATACACTAGATTTAGAAAAGTTACATAAGGTAGTATTTTATGCATGTGATGGCATTAATGGTGTTAGTGCTAGTGAAGTAGAAATTAAAAGTAGTTTACAATTTTATAGTGGTATCGGTAGTAGCGAGATTCAAGAAACACTTATTAAAAGTGCCGCAGATTTAATTAGTGAAGACCAACCAAACTACCAATGGGTAGCAGGAAGGTTGATTTGTTATCATTTGCGTAAAATGGTATATGGACAATATGATCCTTGGCATATAATTGACCTTATTAAAACAAATGTAGATGAAGGATTTTATGATTCGAGTCTACTAGAAAAATATACAGAACAAGAATGGGATGAATTAAATTCGCATCTTAAACACGACAGAGATGAAAACATGACTTATGCCGCCATGGAACAATGGCGTGGCAAGTATCTTGTACAGAATCGTGTTACAAACGAAATCAAAGAAACTCCACAAATAGCGTACATGCTAATCTCAGCAACATTGTTTGCTGAATACCCAAGAGAAACAAGATTGCAATGGGTAAAGGATTATTATGACGCAGTTTCATTATTTTATATTAGCTTACCTACTCCTGTCATGGCTGGCGTTAGAACTCCACAACGCCAATTTTCGTCATGCGTCCTTATTGAGACTGATGATAGTCTTGATAGCATCAATGCTACTACTAGTAGCATCGTTAAGTATGTTTCAGCAAAAGCAGGAATTGGAATCGGAGCAGGTAGTATTAGGGCTCTCGGAAGTCCCATTCGTAGGGGTGACGCCTATCACACAGGAGTCGTACCGTTCTACAAAATGTTCCAATCAGCCACACGAAGCTGTAGCCAAGGTGGTGTGCGAAACGGAGCGGCAACACTATACTATCCCATATGGCACTATGAAGTAGAAGACCTACTTGTACTCAAGAATAACAAAGGTACAGATGATAACCGTGTGCGTCATATGGATTATGGTGTACAGTTTAATAAACTATTTTATGAAAGACTTATCAGCAACGGAGAGATAACATTGTTCTCACCTAGCGATGTTCCTGGTTTGTACGAAGCATTTTTTGCAGACCAAGACAAGTTTAAAGAACTATACGAACGTGCAGAACGCAACACAAGACTACGCAAGAAAACAATCAGTGCAACTGAACTATTCAGTCAGTTTATGGAAGAGCGTAAAAACACAGGACGCATTTATCTACAAAATGTAGACAATGCTAACAGTCACAGTAGTTTTATTGAGAGTGTAGCACCAATTAGACAAAGCAACTTGTGTGCAGAGATTGATTTGCCAACTAAACCACTCAATGACTTTAATGATGAAGATGGTGAAATTGCATTGTGTACATTGAGTGCAATCAATTGGGGTAAAATTAAAACACCTGAAGATTTTGCAAAGCCATGTGAACTAGCAGTTAGAGGACTTGATGCACTACTGACATATCAGGACTATCCAGTAAAAGCGGCTGAAAATGCAACTGCTGGTAGAAGACCATTGGGTGTTGGTATTATTAACTTGGCATTTTGGATGGCAAAAAATGGTATGACATATACACAACCAGACTTAGAAATGATTGACGAGTTTGCTGAAGCATGGAGTTACTATTTGATCAAAGCAAGTGCAGACCTAGCTGAAGAGCAAGGTGCATGTTTGTGGAGCGATCAAACCAAATATCATAACGGACTTACACCTAACCAAACATACAAGCAAGATGTAGACGAACTAGTTGCACACAAAGAACGTATGCCTTGGAGAGAACTAAGAGATCAACTAAAACGTACTGGTATTAGAAACAGTACATTGATGGCACTAATGCCAGCTGAAACATCAGCACAAATTTCAAATGCTACAAACGGCATTGAACCACCTCGCAGTCTTGTGAGTGTCAAGCAAAGTAAACATGGTGTACTAAAACAAGTGGTACCAAGTATACACAAGCTAAAGAACAAGTATGAATTACTTTGGGATCAAAGATCACCTGAAGGATATCTAAAGATTATGGCAGTATTACAAAAGTATATTGACCAAGGCATCAGCGTAAACACAAGTTACAATCCAACATTTTACGAAGATGAAAAAATTAGCATGAGTGAAATGCTAAGACATTTGATGATCTTCTACAAGTACGGAGGTAAACAGTTATATTATTTCAACACCTATGATGGACAAGGTGAATTAGACATTGACAAATTAGCAGAATCAACTAATATAACTGTACCTGAAGAACAATTTGAAGAAGAAGACTGCGAAAGCTGTGTAATATAAGAAAGAGAAAAGATGAGTGTATTGAATGAGAAGGCACGGAACAAGCACCTCGAAAGTTTAATGTTCCTAGATCCAAATGGAGGCGTTGACATCCAACGTTATGATACGTTAAAGTATCGTCAGTTTGACAAACTAACCGACAAACAGTTGGGTTTCTTTTGGAGACCTGAAGAAGTAGATGTGTTGCGTGATGCAAAAGACTTTAAAGAGTTGACAGAGCATGAACAACATATTTTTACCAGTAACTTGAAAAGACAGATACTACTGGATAGTGTGCAAGGTAGAGCCCCAGCCGACAGTTTTAATCCACTTGTAAGTTTACCTGAGCTAGAGAATTGGGTAACAACATGGACGTTTAACGAAACTATCCACAGTCGCAGTTACACACATATTATTAGAAATGTGTATTCAAACCCAAGTATTGTATTTGACGAGATGATGGAGATTGCACCTATTATGGATTGTGCAAGTGATATCAGCAAGCACTATGATGACCTAATTGAAATGGGTCAATGGTACAATTTACTAGGTGAAGGTACACACACTGTCAATGGTAAGAAGATTGTAGTTGACAAATACGAATTGAAAAAGTTAATATGGAAAGCTATGATGAG
>Ga0315315_10002914_pt1 | contig 15641 bp, 12 predicted proteins | sample M140m3416metaG_FD_203699 | JGI IMG/M metagenome (GOLD analysis project Ga0315315, IMG submission 203699) | Ammonia-oxidizing marine archaeal communities from Monterey Bay, California, United States - M1 40m 3416 | ecosystem: Environmental > Aquatic > Marine > Intertidal zone | place: USA...
AAGATTATTAAATAATTTAAGAGCTTCTTCTGAAGTTTTCCCATATGCCTTAACCCCACCAATCCAGGTAGATAATCTTGGAACAAGCCCAGCATGTCCTTGAAAAGGTATTTTAAAATCATTTAAATATTTCATGAAATTTAAATTCCATGAACCACAATGAATAGAGTCTGCTCCGAGTTCTAATATCTCTAGAGCTTTATCAGTGATTTTCTCCTTAGATGAATATTTTATAAATGGTATTGCTGCCGTTATAAAAGTTTTGGGAGCTGCTAATCTGATAGATCTAAAGTTGTGATCAGCTCTAGCTAATATTAAATCAACACCAGCTTCTTCAGCCGCACTTGCTTCATTAACATTTGAAACCATTATTTGAGATAATTTTTTTTTTCCTTTTATATCTTGAAGATCTTTTACTGTATAATTTCGATAACCTGGCTCTAAATTAATTGAAAAAACCTTTTTTAATTTTTTTTTCATATAATAATTTTAAATATAAATATTAATTTTATATACAAAACAATTGATCTTTCAAGCACATTATATACTATCAAATTATGAAAATCGGTTTTGGTTTATACAGAAACTCACTTAACAAAGAAAATTATAAGTTTGTAAATCAAATTGGTGCTACACATATTGTAGCACATTTAACAAATTATTTCTCTGGAACCAACCCTACTATCTCATCAGGAGGAAATAATGGATGGGGCGTATGTGATAATGAACCTATTTGGGATGTTGAGTTATTAAGTGCTATTAAAAAAGAGATGGAAGATCATGGATTAATTTTTGAAGCTATAGAAAATTTTAATCCTCTTCACTGGCACGACATTTTGCTTGATGGACCAAAAAAGTTTCAGCAAATTGAAGGATTAAAAAAATTACTTCAAAATATGGGTAAAGTAGGAATCCCCATAATGGGATACTGCTTTAGTTTGGCAGGTGTTTGGGGATGGGAACGTGGAGAATTTGCAAGAGGTAAAGCAGAGTCAGTTGCGCTTATTGAAGGAAGTAGAGATTTTCAAGAACCTATTCCTGATGGTATGATTTGGAATATGCGATATAGAGAGGGTGATCCAAATAAGTTTGTGCCCATTACCAGTGAGGAAGAAGTATGGGATAGATTAAAGTTTTTTTTAAATGAGTTATTACCTGTAGCTGAAGAAAATAATGTATCATTAGCAGCTCATCCAAATGACCCTCCTTTACCTGTAATGAGAAGAACAGGAAGAATACTAAAAAATCCAAGTGAGTATGAAAAATTGATAGCGATTAATAAAAATTCAAATAATAAAATAGAAATGTGTTTGGGCTCAATACAAGAGATGGAAGAAGAGGGATTAGAAAAATATTTAGACTTATTCTCTAAACAAGACCGTATTGGATACATTCATTTTAGAAATGTAATTGGCAAAATTCCTAATTATTCAGAAGCGTTTGTTGACGATGGTGACATCAATATGATTAATGTAATAAAAATTTTAAAAAAAAATCATTATAATGGTGTAATAATCCCTGACCATACTCCTGGTTTGAATTGCTCTGCACCCTGGCATGCAGGAATGGCTTATGCGGTCGGTTATATTAAAGGATTAATTAATACTATTTAACTTAAAATTTTTAAGTTCCAATTAGGTTTCCTTTGCCATGGTGTAGGTTCAGCTTTTTCAACTTCAGGGGCAAGAAGATTCATTTTATCTTTGTATTTTTCTTCCCAATCATATGGAGATATACCTCCAATATCAGTCTCAACATCCTCATCATTTTTTCTTGCATAAAGATGATAAACTCTTGAGCGCATTTCATCCGTCATTTGATTATAATGAGGATGATACCATAATGTTATTAGTGATCTTTTCTGATCAGAATTATTTTTATTAGCTGCATGTAAAACTCTTGCATCTCCTACAACAACATCGCCAAGTTTAATAGGTACATCTATTTCATCTTTCTCATTAAGAAATAATGGATCATTTGGATCATCTACTTTAGCTAATTCTTCAGAATGTGCATTTTTACTGTCATGAAACTTATGTTGTTTCTTATGGGAGCCTGATAAATATTTTAAACATCCATTTTCTCTAGTTGTGTCAGTTAAATAAACCATCACAAACAATTGATGGATAAAGTCTGTATATGAAGATTTGTGTTCCCACCCCCACCAGTCTTGGTGCCAAAAAAGTGGAGGGCTTTTTGGAGGCTTACTTATCAAATATCCAGAACTGAACTTTAAATCAGTAAAATCAAATGCTTCATCTAGAGCTTTCATCAAATCTTTTGATGCAATCAGATCAGTAAATTCAGGATGATCTGCAAGATGAATCATGCTGCCTTGAGATTTATTTTTTTCCCTATGTTCAGTAGATAAATTAGATAATGCTGAGTCTGCTATATTAATACATTTAGCTGTTAATTCACTTGGCAATACCTGCTCCAGTACACAGCATCCATTTTTTTTTAATTCATTTAATTTGCTCATATTGACATATTTTATAATAAAAAATAATATACTATTAAAAATATATGAAAAGTGAAATGAAAAGAGATAAACGCGGTTATTGGAAACCTGTTGATAAAATTGAGTATCAGCCAGTTTTTAAATGGCCATTAGATTTAAAAAAAATTTTCAAATATTTTTTTGCACTTCCTGGTTTTTTTTGGCCTTGGAATATTTTTTATTTCCTTCTAGCTTTTACTACATGGTACTATTTATCACCAACAATATCACAATGTATAAATTTTAATATTTCTTGGATATCTCTGATCTTCTTTAGAAATTTAATAATATTAATTCTTATTGCAGGATTATTACATCTGCGACTATTCATTTTTAAATCTCAAAAAGATAGATATCAATATAATGCGAATAAACTGGATGAGTCTGGCAAACAATGGATGTTCAATAAACAAACAAGGGATAATATTTTTTGGAGTTGTATAAGCGGTTGTTCTATATGGTCAGCATATGAAGTAATTTTTCTTTGGGCGTATGCTAATAATTATCTTCCATACATAGACTTTTATACAAATCCTATATGGTTTTGTTTATGGTTCGTTGTTGTTTTATTTTGGAGAGAATTTCATTTTTATATAACACACAGAATTTTACATTTTAAACCAATTTACAAATACATTCATTACTTACATCACAAAAATGTTAAAGTTGGACCGTGGTCAGGTTTATCTATGCATCCAATAGAACATTTAATCTACTTTAGCGTTGTTTTAATACATTGTATTGTACCATCTCATCCTTTACATTTTATTTTTAACCTACAGCACACCGCTTTATCACCAATTCAAGGACATTCGGGTTATGATCAGATTGAATTAACAAAAAATACAAAAGTGCCTCACTCATCTTTCTTCCACTATTTACATCATAAAAACTTTGAATGTAACTATGGCGAATCAACAATTCCTCTCGATAAATGGTTCGGTACTTTTTATGATGGGTCTGAAGAATCCTATAAAAAAGTATTTAAAAAGTAGTTACTCTATTCTAATCACTTTCCATTCATTAGGCTTAAATACAATTTCAAATACACCTTTTTTTGAGGTAATTTTTTTTAGGATTTTATTATTTAAATTTTCCTCATATACTTTTTTAAACTTAATAAAATTAGGTGACACTTTCATTTTTTCATTACTTGAGGAGTAATTAAGAATATATAATCTAGAAATATTTTTTTCTCTTGAAGCATCAGTTATATAAAGGTTTTTTGATGTGATATTAAAGAACTTAATTTTATCAACTTTATCTTTACCTCTATCTATATAATCATGAGTTATAGGCTCATGAATATAAGGCATAATGTTTTGAACTCTTGTTAGTAAATCAGTTGTTTTTTCAAAATTAATTGTGAACTCAAATTTTATTCGACCACTTTCATTAGCTAAAAAATTTGTATTCCAATAATTGTTATACAGCCATGGAGTAATCATTTTATGCTTTCTTTCAACAACATGTTCTTTGTTAAATTTACCATAATTAAGTCCTCCAACTAACCATAGTGGGCAATCCTTCGTAGCAATAGTTACTCCACCTTCTTGACCGTGGTATGAAACCCAGTTTTGAGTGGTTACAAAGTGTTTATTAGAAAAAGGAAGATTTTCTCTATCAAGTTCAACAGTGGCACCAGCAGTTTCAGAGTGAAATTTTGGATTTTGACCTGTATTAATTGGCATTGGTAGATATAAAGAATGAGGATCAGCATCGGGCTGTTTCATTATTTCAACATTAATTTTTAAATTACATGAGTCAGTAAATAATTTATAATCAACTTTTATCTTGTCATTATTTTTCATCTTAAAAAATTCAATAACATTTAAATAATTTGAAAATTTTTGAAAAGTTCTTTTAACAAAACTTCCTTTTTGTTTTATGTTTTTCCACTTATTATTCCAAGAAGCACCCCAACCAAGTTCGCCAACATGAATTGGTTTGAAAATCTCATTTCTTGATTTACTTTTAGGGTATTCCAAAACTGGTATTCCAAATGTATATTCTGAATTATTAGAGGTATAATCTTTTTTTTCAAAAATTATTTTTTTAATTCCACCATTTTTTTCAAATAATATTTTTAAATATTTATTTTTTATTTCTTGACCCTTAATTACAAGATCTTTTGCCTTAGCTATTTTACGAGATTTAATTTTGATTACAGAGAAAGCATCAACTTCAATTGGGACATAATTTATTAAATCATCACTTATCTCTGGCATAGTCATATCTTGTCTTTGTATTGAGTTTTCTCTATCTTGTCGAATAAGATCCATTTCTCTCTCATTCCATCTTTTCATATCAAAAAAATCATGGGTAGATTTTTTTTTATCAAGTTCTTTTACTTCTTTTTCATACGAATATTCTTTATCAAACTTTGGAATTTTAATATGAGTTTTAATTTTGAAAGGTAATGAATTAAAAGCTAGAGTAGCAGGGCCTTCTCCTCCCATAGCAGAAGCTAAATTTTCTATACCATCTCTTCTTAACATTCTTGCTATCGCAAGTCCCTCATAAGGTAGAACTTTTTTCATTACCCACTGCATAGCAGTTTCATCAGAATGAGGTTTGTTAATAGATCTATCAGCTCCCCAGGTATGTTCAGCATATAATCCTAATGATTTTTTTGCATTTTCCTCAAGATTTTTTCTTCTAATATTATTAGATTTTTTTCCATTATATATATTTAGAATATTAGCCCTTCTAAGAGCTCGCTGTCCTTCAGCACTTATTCTCGTTTCATTTGGAGTACTTCCTGCTCCAAAATTCCACCAATCAGACCAATCTCCACTCATAGTTGGCAGTTTTTGTTGTTTCGATAACCTTTGAAAAAATTCAGAAATTGTTACCATTCGAATTGGAATATTATTTTTATCCTTATTCCATTCTTTCAAAAAAGGAGTTATTTCTGCGTGCGGTGGGGCATTATCATGATGATTTAAGTTAGTTATTTGAGCCATGAAAAAATCATAAGAATAATCAATTTTTTGCAAACTTTTATGCATTTTTTTTATAGCTATTTTTGTATGCTTAACTCCAAAAGGAATTCTAAGAAAGGCTGAAGCAGTTGCTCCATAAATTGGTCCATTATAAGCTAAAATTTTTTTTCCAGATTTTGATTGCCAATTAAATCCACTAGGCCAAGGCTTTAATGCATGGCCATAAAATTCATTAATTGCCATACTAAACCCTTTGATGCCAAAATCATATAGTGCATCAACCATACCCCAGGGCACACCATTAATATCACAATCCATTGCATAGTTAATCTTCATTCCTTCTTTTCGTAATATTTTTAATGGCTCCAAATTATCTATTAACATTTGATGATCCATTAAAGGTGTCATATGCCATTTCACACCAGCTACATCTATCAAACCTTTTTTATGAAATTTTAAAAACTTATCCCTATAAAGATTAGTTGTATTTTGCCACCAATCTAATGTTATTCCAGTGACTTCACAATTCCATTTAAATTGTGATGTTATTTTATTTTTTGAATTTTTTTCTACAAGATCTATTGCTCTCTCAATATATCTTTTATGTAATTCAAAAATAACTGGCTGAGGTGATGTATAGCCAATATCAGTGTGTGTGTGATGTAACAATAAAATTTCTTTAATCATATTTATCCTTTTCCAGCATTCATTGATCCTAAAGTTAATCCTCTTATGAAATGTTTTTGTAATAATAAAAAAATAAGAAGTGTCGGAATACTTGCTATGACTGTTGCAGTTAGTATTGTTGGCCCATCCATGGATGCATATAAATCTTTCATACCAGCCAAAACAGTTGTGATCGGTCTAACACCAACTGACCTGGATAGAACCATACCAAATAATAAATCATTCCAAATCCAAGTAAATTGGATCAAAAAAACTAACAGAATTGGTGCCTTAGCCATCGGCATCATAACTTTATATAATATTTGAAAATTTGTAGCGCCTTCAATTTTAGCGGCTTCTTGAATCTCCCAAGGAACTGTTAAAAAAAATCCCCTTAAAACAAAAGTAGCGAAAGGAATGCACAATCCAACATAAACAAGTATTAAGCCAAATTTTGTGTTATATATTCCAACGGCTACAAATGCCTCAAAAAGAGGGAGGAGATACATTTGAAAAGGAAAAACTGTTCCTGAATAAAGTATTAAAAACCATATTAGGCCGTTTTTAATTTTTAATCTTACTATTCCATAAGCTGCAATAAAAGCAAAAAATACCGCTATAGCAGAGCCAGCCAATCCATATAACAAACTATTTAAAACACCGTCTCCAATACCCTTATTCCATGCTGTTACTGCATTATTAAAAATTGAAGTACCCCAAATTATTTCAGTTTTACTTCCTTTTGCATACTCAGAAGCTGTTTTATTAGCATTTATTAATAGAAAAAAAACTGGATATAGCCATGCCATAACAATTATCGCCATAGCTGTTAAACCGCTAAATATTTTAATTTTTTCTAATGTCCTATAGTTCATAAATTAATTTCCAACATCTTCTTTTGTTAATACTGAGCGCAAATAAAAATAAGAAAATATTAATCCAACTAAACTTATTAAAACTGCAACTGATGCTGCATACCCCAAATCAAAAAGCACAAAACCTTCTCTGTACATTGTCACAGCTAATGTTTCTGAATAACGGCCTGGCCCACCTTGTGTCATTACCCATACCTGATCGAAAACTCTAAAACTATTTATGAGAGCAAGCAAAGATGCAATCACAAAATATGGCATAATCATAGGAATCACAATTTTAAAAATTAAAGTAAAGCCTTTTGCGCCATCTATTTTTGCTGCCTCTAATTGTTCTTTTGGCATACCTTGAAGTCCCACAATAAATATCATCATATTTATACCAGTAGCTTGCCAGGTATAAGCACCAATCATAGAATATGTATTTTCTGGCGGTCTAAATAACCAATCTCTAACAAGATGTTCATAGCCGATAAAAGATAATATTTGATTAATTAATCCACTTTTATCTAATATAAATCCAAATAAAACTCCTGCGGCGGCGGCTGAAACAGTAGCTGGTAGATATACTAAAACTTGAAAATAATTTGATCTTGGTAAAAATTGCATTGAATAAGCAAAAATAAAACCTATTGCCACAGGTAAAACAGTTGCAAAGACTGTCCAGATAACTGTATTTACTATTGGAGTTACATAATTTGGATCAGAAAATAACCTAATATAATTATCAAAACCAATAAAGTTTGCAGGATTAAGACCATCATTATCTGTGAAACTCATAACAAGAGTTCTGAGAATTGGATAAATACATATTAAGCCAACTAATATAACTGCCGGGGCAATATATAAGTAGGCTTGATTATTATCTTTATTTAAAAAATTCATATGGATTTAAAAAGATCAAAGCCCCTTATTAAATGAGGGGCTTTGATAAGATAATTTAATTATTATCCCAATAATTATCTGCAATTGTCTGAAGATTTGCCATAACATCCTTATAACTTGAAGGATCTAATACAAACTTAGAAATTTCATCAACAGCAGCTTCACAAATTTCAGTAGGAGTCGCTTCCCAATATCTGTTAATTTGTCTATATCCACCATCATTTATTTCTCTAACAAGCTCTCCAACTTCACCTGATGGAAGATCTGCTCCTAAATTATGTGGAGGGAAGAACATAAGTTCTGTCCACTTAGCAGAAGCTTCTTTAGACATCCAAAAGTCGATTGCTTCCAATGCTGAATCTTTATTTTTAGCATTTGACGCAACCATAATAGGTCCTGCTTCAAAGATAACAGAAGGCTTAAGTGATGCATCTTTATTTGGTACAACAAAATAACCCCACTCTTCTCCTTCAGCAATACCACCACCAGTAACTGTTGATGCAAACCAAGTACCGACTAACATATGAGCAACATCGCCCTTTGAGAAACTATTATTCATAGAGTCACCTGTAGTAAAACCAAAAGCTGCACTTCCATCATCCATCCAACCCTTGTCCATCCATGATTTCCAAGTCAAAAATGCCTCTTCTACCTGAGGATCAGTGTATTTAGCTCTACCCTCCATTAGGTCTTCATAAAAATCTGGATCAGAACGGATTAAAAATTCCTCAAACCATATAAATGCAGGCCATCTTCCTTCAATTGTTTGACCAACAGGAGTTCTGCCTGATGCTTTAATTTTTGCAAAATTCGATTCCATTTCTTCCCAAGTTTTTGGCTCATTCAGGCCCAATTCCTTATATACATTTTTGTTATAGTACATTGGCCAGAAAGCAATTAGACTAGGAACAGCATAAGTTTTTCCATCAAATTGAAAAGCTTTAGCTAAATCAGCTGACACTTCACCCTTATCAATATACTTTTTCCATATTGGTGATAAATCTTCAACTAATCCAGAGTCTACCATTTCTTTCATTCTATAACCTGCCCACCAAGTAAATAATCCTGGAGGATCGGCTCTTAATGATTGTCTTACTGCTGCTTGATAACTTGATGTGTCAGAGAATGGTGTTATTTCATAAGAATTACTTCCATCCATGTCAAAAGTTTCAACCCACCAATCTTGCCAACCTGCTTTATCATGAAAAAGCGTAACATCTCCAGCTTTAGAAACATTTGCTACCAAGAGAAGTGCTGCACCTAAAAATACAGATATAAATTTTTTCATTTTAACCTCCCAAAAATAATACCAACTAGTAGTTGGTAAATTGAATATCTAAATACTATAAATAAATATTCAAAACTCATAATTCTATTTTAACAGTTTTAATTTCATTTGCTGTAAATGATAAATTAAAATTATTATTATTATCCTTAATCTCAGTTAAAACTCTCTCAAGAATATCTGTATGTGTTACTTTTTTAATTTTAAAAATTGTTGAAAATTCACATTGGCACTTAACATCAGTTAGATTTTGCGCTCTTAAAATAATTGCTTTTGAGTCTTCACTTGGTTTTAGAGTAAAATTTATAGCTTTAGAATTGCATGAAATAAAAGTTTCTTGGTTTTTTTCTAATTTTCTTTTTTTGTCTCTCAATATAATTGGTGGGGATAAAGAATCTAGACCAAACTGAAAAGAAGATGATACGTTAAAATCATGGGAGTGAGTTTGAAATCTAAAACGAAAAGGAATGTTTCCTTCTTGAGAAGCTTTAAAATTAACCATCCAATGATTATTGATTGCCCATGAATATAAATGTGGTCCTTCAGGTACCAAATCACCATCGCCAGTCCACTTTCCAGATGTTATTCCGCCTAAATTTAATAATGGGGCATCAAGAGAAGCCATAGTTATTCCTTTTGAGCCATCAGAAACGTTTACATATCTATGAATTGGATACCAATCTTTAGCCGCTCCCTTCAACTGATCTTTATTTGGTTCAGAATTAATCCCATTTAAATCTAAATTAAATTTAAAATCTTTGAGATTTATAGGGAAAGCAAAAAAAACTGACTCAGGATCATTAACTGGTTTTTTATTAATTAGCCAATGTACATTAAGTGCCTTAATATTTTTTTGTAAAAAAATAATGCAAGATCCTGATCTTATGCCTTTTGCCTCTATGCTTACTTCTATCTTTGCTTCATCATTTTCTATTACTGCACTTTTGACTGTTACTTTATTTGCAGTAGTTCTTACATAAGGCGTATCTTTTAATCCAATAAAGAAGTCATCATGTGAAAAATCAAAATTATTTATGGCCAATCTTCCTTCTTTAGAGTCAACTTCCTCATAAATATAATCACCAAATCCATGATTATTAAATTTTGATGCAAAATTATGTTTTAAATCCTTATCAAAGAATTCTTCAATATTTCCATTTGTTTCATTAACTACAATTTTATAATATTTGTTTTCAATAATATTTTTATTTGCTACTAGATCTGTATCACCTGAAATTTTTTCTATATTAACAAATTTATATCCAAAAGAAGGTAATGTAGTATAGGTTTTTCTAACAGGTGATACTGGTCTTAAACCACCCCAACTAGCACCTCTATCAAAAAAAGTATCTAGTATTCCAACTGGAGCTAAACCCCACCTAGCTTCTGGCTCTTCAATAATAACCTCTCTTTCAAAGGGTAAAGTATTTATTACTAAAAGTTCATCTAAATTTGTATCTGGGTAAGCGACATTTTCATCATGATCACCAAGATTAAAATTTCCCTCAACTTTCTGGTCAGCAGTTTCAGAAGAAGAGTCATAAAGGGGTTCAGCAATTATTTTAGCAAAATTATTTGAAGATTTTGCAAGAAGATCATGAGTTTCCATCGCAGAGTTATATGCATACCATGATTTCTTATTCCAAATTGCTTTTGAAAATAGGGACTCAGGCATTTGAATTGATGTGTATGCACCCCATGTGTGCTCATCATAAAGTGTCATATTTTCATATATTGAGGCAACTTTTTTACTATCCCAACCTGACAACTCAAAATTTTTCAAAATTGTTTCTACTCCTTCATATGATAAAAGTAATTCATGAGTTCTTCTGTTTAGACCTGTTTCATAGCTACTTGATCCAGGCCCATCAGTCCAGTGATCAGTCCAATCTCCTCTTAAAGCTGGTAATTGGTCCCTGTAATCTTTTTTAAGTTTATTTCCAAATTCTGAAACTGTAACAAATTCCATTTTAATCTCATTATTTTCATTCCAAGATTTAACAAAATTTGGCATTCTTTCATCTGGTGGACCGTTATCAACCCTAATAGGATGAGTAGATTCACAATATAAAAAATCATAATTATAAGAATCATCATTTTCTAGTTGATTTAGAAACCTAGGTAATAATTTTTTTGTAAAATCATTATTTCCAAAACCAACTTGACTTCTTCCAAATAAATAATGAAAACCATTCCATGCTAAAATTTTTCCGTTTGATGGTCCTTGCCAATTAAAAGCTCCCGGAAATGGTTTTACCCTTGCGCCCCTTATGGGATTTACTGCAATGGTAAAAAAATCTATTCCTATTAAAGATAATAAGTCTGCAAATACCCAACTTATGCCATTTACATCATCTTGCATCGCAGAATTAATATCAATGTCATATTCATTTTTTAAAATTTTTACAGGATACAAACTTCTAATCATTTGTTCCATATTTAATAAAGGCGTAAAATTATATTGCATTCCTGCTACATCTATTCGACCTTTTTTATACCATTCAATAAAACGATCAATTTGAGTAGACTTTGCATTCTTTAAGTATTCAATAAATGGTCCTGTAGTTTCAACTGTCCATTTATATTTTGATCCCTCAGAAAAATTATCAGTTTTTTCAATGAGATCTAAAGCTTGTTCAACAAATTCTCCGTGCTGCCTAAAGCAGGCATCTTGATAATCAGTAAAACCAATATCTGTATGCGAATGATTACATATTAGAATTTTTTTAATTTTACTCACAATTTCAGTATATTTATTTAAAATTTAATGACAAGTAATTTTACATACAAAATTTACTTCTATATATGAAATATATACATGAAAATCATACTATGAGTTTTTTTTCAGAAAAATTCTTAAAAAATCATATTAGTAAAATTATTAATTTTTACTATCCTCGATGCATGGATTATAATAATGGAGGTTATATAAATCAGTTTTATGATAATGGTGAGATAGCTGATTACTATACAAAACATTTAGTTGGCACGTGTAGATTTATTTATAATTTTTCAACTTGTTATAATATATTTAATGAAGATAAATATTTAAAAGCCGCACAGCACGGAATAGACTTTCTTTATAACAATCATAGAAGAGAAGATGGCTCTTATATTTGGGTAATTAATAAAGATAAAATTGAAGATAAAACTAGACATTGTTATGGAATGGCTTTTGCTCTTTTAGCATATGCAGTAGCAACCAAAAATAAAATTGATGAAGAGCATAATAGAAAAAAAATTTATGAAACATTTAATTTCTTAGAAAAATTTTTTTATGAAAAAAATTTTGAAATGTACGTTGATGTCATAGATGGCAATGATCTCAGTAAGATAGATAGCTATAGAGGTCAAAATGCAAATATGCATTTATGTGAAGCTTTATTATGTTGCTACGAAGCTACAAAAGATAAAATATTTATTGAAAGAGCAAAAAAAATAGCAAATAAAATTTGTAATAAGTTAACTTATATGGAAGATTATATATGGGAACACTACAATGAAAAATGGGAACATGATTGGGAGTATAATATAAATGATCCAAAGCATTTATTTCGTCCTTATGGATTTTTACCTGGTCACTTTTTTGAATGGGCTAAATTACTCATGAACATTTATAGACATAATAAAGAAGAATGGCTTATTGAAAAATCAAAATCTTTATTTAAAATTTCTATAGAAAATAGTTGGGATGAAATAAATGGTGGAATTTTTTATACATTTGATAGAGAAAAAAATATTTTGGATACTGATAAATACTATTGGGTGCATTCAGAAATGATAGCTGCTTCTGCAGGACTTTATAAATTAACCGGAAATGAAATTTATCTAGAATGGTATAACAGATGTTGGGAATACATAATTATAAACTTTTCAGATGAAAAATATGGTGGTTGGTTTAGAATACTAAATAAAAAAAATGAAAAATATGATAATTACAAAAGTCCTCCTGCTAAAACAGATTATCATCCAATTGCTGCATGCAGTGAAAGTATATTGTATTTTAATTATTAAAAGCTAGTTGAGCCAACAGCAATAACGTTATCAATTGCAAAATAACTATCCATATTTTCTCGATGGATTCCTCCTGTAGGTATAAAACTAATTTCATTAAAAATTTCATCTAAAAATTTTAAAGAATTAGGCCCTCCATTTTTTTCTGCATGGAAATATTTTAATAATTTAAAGTTAAATTCAATAGCAGTTAAAATTTCTGAACAGGTTGACACCCCAGGAATAAAAAGAATGTTATTTTTCTTTGAAAACTCTAGCATTTTTTGATTAATACCTGGCGATATATAAAAATCAAAATTTAATTCAAAAACTTTTTCAAGCATAGGAAGTGATTTTATAGAACCCAAACCAATATTTATATTTGGATTTTGATCCTTAAGTCTAATTGCAGTTTCTAATGCCTCATCACTTCTTAGTGTAATTTCAATTACGTTATATTTATCTAAAACAAGTCTATTAAATTTATTTATTATTTCGGAGGAGTTTCCCTTTCCTATAATTGGGATAGTTTTTTGTTTCTCAATTAACTTAGTAATATCAACCGACATATAATTTTGGATTAAAATTTTCTTTAGGGATAATTGCGCCTTTATAATTTGCAACAGCTTTTCCCAACTGATGAGCATATCTTACAGATTCTTTTATTTTTTTATTTTTAAAATAATTAAAAAGGAAGCAAGCATTAAAAGCATCTCCACAGCCAGTTGTATCTTTTACTTTTTTATTTAAATAAAATTTATATTTTTCAAGTTTACTTTTATTATAAATCTCTAATTCACCATTACCTAATCGAAAAACCACTATTTTTTTTCCATAGTTTTTTTTTATAATATTTTTATGATTTCTTAATCCTAAATTTTTTAAATCTTCTTTTGTTATAAAAATAATATCAGAAATACTGCTGAATTTGAATATTGAATCCTGAGCATTTTTTTTATTTTCCCAATTTTTTAATCTAACATTAAAATCAAAACAAATTTTAACACCTTCATTTTTTAATAATTTTAAAACCTGATAGAATCTATTTGTATTTTTTTTATCATAGATTGATAATGTTATTCCTGAAAAATAAATTGCATCATATTTAGATATTTGATTAAATAATATTTTAAAATCAACATTTTCGAATAAAGTTTTCGCGGCTGCATTAGATCTCCAATAGAAAAAACTTCTTTCACCTTTATTATTATTTTTAATAACATACAGGCCTAAACCCCTATTTTTATTTTCATAAATATTATGCGTTTGAACTTTTTCTTTTTTTAAATATTTTAGCATTTTTTTGCTTAAATCATCTTTCCCCACTGAAGAAATATATGATGAAGTTGCACCTAATCTTGACAGATAAATTGCTGAATTAGCAGTATCTCCTGCGAAACTTTGTTTAAAAATATTTTTTTCAATATTTGATAGCTCAATCATACATTCACCTATTGAGCAGATACGCATGAATTTTATATATATAAACTTGAAATATCTATTTCAGTAATATGCCATCTACCTAAATTAGCTGTATACATCGTATTACCATCTCTTGATATTGCAATATTTGTTGGATGAGCCATTGTTGTACAATGTTTATCCTCTATTAAAAGTCGAGTATTTCCAGCAGTATCAGCCATATAAATTCTTGAAGGTTCATAACAACTTATAAATAAATTGTTTTTTTTATCAAATGCTAGTCCATCTGGTACTATAGCAATATCTTCAGTAAATATTTCTTTTTTTCCAAATGACCCATCTTCGTTAATTGGCAACCTTGAGATACAAGGATGGAATGACTCAACAACATACAAAAAATTACCATCGGGAGATAAACACATACCATTGGCAAAATTAAATAATTCCCCAGAACATGGACCACCTTCTCCACTAATCAAATCAAATTTATAAAGACCAATTCCTTTTTCATTAAAACCATAGCTATCAGATACGTAAACACAATTTCTTTTACTATCAATGACAGGATAATTTGGAATTTTAGGTCCTTTAGCAAATTCAGTAAATGTTTTACTACTACTATCATATTTGTATACTGCTGCCTCTTTCATCTCACAAGCAAATACATTTTTATTTTCATCAATAGCTATCCCTAAGATAAATCCACCGCTATTAGCTAAGCACTCCATTTTAGATTTATCTTTTTCAATTTTCATTATCTCTCCATTTTCTGTTCCACAATATACATACCCTTCATTATCTAAAGCAACACCCTCTGGATGCTGTAATCTTGGATTAGAAAATATTCCGTCGAAATAAACTTTTGCTTTATTTATATCTAAAATTGATTCCATCAATACCTCCATTTAATTTAAACTTTTAATTAAATTTTTTTCTTTTTTAATTATTTCCTCAAGTAATTTTATTCTTTCTTCTCCACTTGTAAACTCTAACTTTCTAATATTAAGTGGATCAACTATATTTCTTAAAACTTCTAGTTGACTATAAGTTGGCATTTTAGTTGTCTTGCAACT
>Ga0315315_10002915_pt1 | contig 15641 bp, 30 predicted proteins | sample M140m3416metaG_FD_203699 | JGI IMG/M metagenome (GOLD analysis project Ga0315315, IMG submission 203699) | Ammonia-oxidizing marine archaeal communities from Monterey Bay, California, United States - M1 40m 3416 | ecosystem: Environmental > Aquatic > Marine > Intertidal zone | place: USA...
TTAAAAGATTAAGATTAGAACACGATAATTTTACCAAATTAATTAACGATATTATATTCATAGGTTCAGATAGACAAATGAAAATAAAACCTATATATTCAAGATTTCAAGAACACTCAAAGTTCCAAATGATAAAGACCACTAAGGAAATTGCCCTTGAAGGTAAAAAACAAAACCATTGTGTTGGAACATATGTTAATAAAGTTGAGAGCGGAAATTGCGGAATATATAGGATAAACGGGTTCACACTTGAGTTAAACGCTAGATACGATAAAAAAACTAATAAACCACTACTAACAATTGGACAACTTAGGGGTTATGCAAATTGTAACCCACCAGAAGAATTATCAAATATGATTATTGAAAAAGTTAAAGAATTTAATTTTAATTTATTATCTGAAATTGGGGTGGAACGAGACTTAACAGGTTATGACATGGATGATTTTATATCAAATAGTGAGTCATGGGACGACCTACCTTTTTAAAATATATGAAAAATAAAATAGAAAAAAAAAGATGCTTTTTTTGTGGAACCAAATTCAAAGGAAATGGTACAGTTTGTTCTCAAGAGTGTGAAAAGAAAATGTGGGTAATATATAAACCAAAACAAAGAAGATGAGTGAATATATTGGAATAGTAACAGATGAATATGGTAATGATGAAATAGGGTATAACACTAAAATAATTTAACAAATGAAAGAATTAATAAAACAATTAACAGAGTCAAGAAATAAGACAAATGAACTACTTAAAGAAATAGAGAGTTATAATGATGGGTATATCTACAAAGTAGGTACTCAACGATATGGTTCATTTAATGGGGTAGAGTACACTAACTCTTTTTCCGCTAAAGAACACATGGATGAATACTATGGAGATAACGGTATCGTATCTTTAGAAACAAACAATAAAAAGTTTGCTAAAGAAGTTGAGAATCATGAAGGATTAAATGGTCACCCTGTAGTTATTATTGAATCAAACCAAAACAAAGATGATTAGTAAATTTATAAAAAAGTTAAGGGGGAAATATATTTGCTCTAAAAAAGGTCATAAAGTAAAAAAAAGTAGTATATCAATGTTTGATGGTGGTATTGCATATGAAAAAAAGTGCCCTATGTGTGGTACTATTTTTGGATACTATGAGTATAATGATATGACAAAAGAAGAAAATAGAATTTATTAAACCAAAACAAAGATGAGTAAAGACTTAAGTAAAGAAGTTTTGTATGACTTACATAAGAAGTTATATAATAAAAATGAAGAATATACTAATTTATTTGATAGTATAGTAGTTGAACATAATAGTACCAAACCAATAAAAGGTATATGCGTTGATGGTGGTACTGAAGGCAACCCAGGACCTTGTTTCTACAGAGGCGTGGATATAGAAACCAATAAAATATTATTTGAAAAACACCTGGGTGAAGGGACTAATAATATTGCAGAGTTTTTAGCGATAGTACACGCAATACATTACTGTGAAAAAAATAACATAGAAGTGAATATATGGTCAGATAGTAAAACGGCAATTACTTGGATTAGAAATAAAAAGGTAAATACTAGTGTTAATGGCCCAATAACTGATAGGTTAGCCAAGGCATGTGAATATATCAAGAATAAGGATATTCTAATACATAAATGGGAAACCAAACATTGGGGTGAGATACCAGCAGATTTCGGTAGAAAATAATTAGTAACCAGCTTTAATTAAATCATCATGCCCAGGGTACCCAACAACTTTACCACAAGTTGTACAAACTTTTCTAAGTGAAACAACCCCGTCACTAACATTCTTAATCTCAACTGTTTTATGACTACATTTGTCCTGTAACTCTAAAACTTCTAACTTAAGTTTATTTATTTCTGATATTTTATTGTTTACTAATTCTTTAATTACTTTAGATTCCATAATGTCATTATTAATCTCAATTTCAAAAACTTTTTCCTCTAACATTTTATAGGTATTATATCATTCATTATTTCTGTAAATCTCTGGGTTTTGTTTACCAAAGATTCTTATTATCTCACCAGCCTTAGCATTAGCTTCATTCTCTAAAGGAGAACCATCAGCACCCTCTTCTGGACTACCATTAAGCTCACCTCTTTCATTTTGTTTGTGATGAACTAACTCATGTGCCACAGAACGCATAACATCCATTATAGCCCTGTCTTTTACATAAACACATATTGCACAACTCGCTATATGATAATACGCAGTTGTTACTATTCCGTTATCATCCCTATCTTTAGTTAACCTAACAGTACATGGAGTCTCAATACCCAAATGAGTATTACAAAACTCAATGAACTTTTCCATTAATGCTCTATTTGTCATTCTATTGTTCTCCATAATATTATTTTAATTTAGCTCTTAACTGAGCTTCAATATTTTTTAGTTTCTTGGCTAATTCTTTGTCGCCACTCTTTCTAGCTTCAACCTTAGCCTTAACAACATCCATCAACTGAGTCCTTATATCAGCCTCACCAGCATCCATACTTATCTGACTCTTATTATTAGCGAATTCTTTTTCCTTCTCAAATTTATCATACTTGTACCTTAATCCCTCTGGAGTTTCGTCTTTGTACGCAGCCATTTCCTTAGCCTTTTCTTCTGGTGACTTTTCTTTATGTAAATCCATTTGATTTCTAATATAGTCAATTAATTCCTTACCTAAAACAAGTAAAGCCTTTTGTTTAGCATCACCAGCTGGAGAACCTGTTTCAGATTTACCAGTTTGGTCAAATTCGTCATAACCAATATTTGAATTAGCTTTAATATATACAGAGAATATCCCCTCATCAGACATCCAAGGCATACCAATCATTGCTGGGTCTACCTTTTGGTTTGGTGTTCTTATATCGTTAAATCTACCCCTAAAGTTTACAGTAACCAAATAAAGACCATCCCCATCATTAGGGTTGTTCATATATTCATTACCCAACCACTTTCTATGAGCAGTTACCACATCATGTGTAACCCTTTTAAGGTCAGCATTTGTTGGCTTAGCATTAGACCTACCACCAGTAGGGTTAACTGAAGTGTGTCTGGTTCTAGGACCAGCCTCAAGCAAAACTCTTAATCTATTTTTTATAAAAGATTTCATCAATTCTTTTAATATAAATACTTGCAAATAAGAAAGAATTAACTTATCTTTGTTTTAAATAAAAATACTATGGCAACAAAATTAGAAAAAGACATCACGAGAGAATCATCAGTAATCTCTGAAGATAAAGAGGTAGTTATTACATTAACAGCCGACCAAAAAATATTAATGAAGCTTAAGGGTAAGAGAACTGGTACTGTAAATATAAGCATAGAAGAATTATATAATCAATTATCTGGTGATAAATCATCAAAAAATGAATCAACAGTAAAACCAACCAAAAAGAACCCATCAATACTTCTTAATGATTTAAGAGCCCACAACGCTATATCTGGTGGGGACTATAAACAAGTTGCCTATTTTGATGGTGTAATAAGAAATTTAATAGATAGTATGAAATAAATAATAATATGGCAGAATATAACTTTAATCAAGACATAGATGTTGGTGAAAGAGGTGAACTAGTGTTAATAAATGAATTTGAAAAAAAGGGGTTATTATTTTTAAATGATAATAAAAATAATAAATACGATATAAAAATGAAACTACCAAGCGGTAGTGAAACAACACTGGAAGTAAAAACAGATGTTTGGTGCGCACCAGGTAGATATCTTGACTTACCCTTTGGTAGAATATGGACTGAAGCTAAAGATAGTGGAAACTTATTCATTGAATTCCAGTCAAGAAATAAACCATCTGGGATTACAGTAACACAAGCAGAAACATTTATTTATTATTTCCCATTCTTCAAAGAGTACTGGTCGATAAGTGTTAATAAGTTAAGAACCCTAATAAAAGAAAATAACTTTAGAGAAACTAAAGACTCTGGAGACCTAGATTCCGACACTAGAGGATATTTAATACCTAGAGAACAACATAAAAAAGAATTTAAAGTTTTTAAAATTGATTATGAGTGGGAAAAATAAAAAAACAGAACTACATATTGAGTTAGTACCAAAAACGTGCTTTTACTCTAATGTCAGAACTCTACTACCGAACAAGTATTGGGACCAACTAAGAAAGGAATCATACGAAAAGGCTGAACACAAGTGTCAAATCTGTGGTGATACTGGAAAGAATCAAGGTTATAACCATAATGTTGAATGTCATGAGATATGGGACTACGATGAGGATACAAGAACCCAAAAGCTATTGGGACTAATATCATTATGCCCTAAGTGCCATCAAGTAAAACACTTTGGTAGGACATCAGCAATAGGTAAACAACCAGAAGCATTTAAACACATGGAAAAAGTTAACAACTGGTCTCATAAAGATTGTGTAGAACACGCAGCTGACTCAATGATGATTTGGATGGATAGGTCTAAATATAAATGGAAATTGGATTTGGACATACTCAATGAAAAATTTGACATACCAAAAAAATTAATAACAGAGGCACATAAAAAAAGATTAAATGGTTAAAGAAATAACATTAACACTTTTATTAACCACATTGGTTAATGGTTGCGAAGGAATGCCACCACTAGGTGCAGAGATTAATAAAAATGATACAACAAAGATTAATAAAAATGATACAACACTAATTAATAATCATCCTACATCTCTAGCTGGTGACACAATATACCATAGAAATGGTTATTCGTTCTCATATAGTGAAAAATATGAACAACCTAATTGGGTTCATTATACAATAACCCCAGAAGACTTAACGTGTGATGTTAAGGCTAAAAGAAAGAATAATTTTAAAAAAGATAATTCAGTATCTACCGAATCAGCAACCCTTAAAGACTATAAGGGTAGTGGTTATGATAGAGGACACTTAAAAGCATCGGCAGACGAATCTTGTGACCAACAACAAATGGATGAAACATTCTTAATGTCTAACATGTCACCCCAAGACCCTAGATTTAATAGAGGTATATGGAAAAAGCTAGAATCACATGTAAGAAACCTTGCCTCAACCAGTGACAGTATTATAGTTATAACTGGAGGTGATTTAAGCGACTCTCTTGAAGTTATTGGAGATAATAGGGTTGGCATACCTAAATTCTATTTCAAGGTCTTGTACGTCTTTAATGGAATTAATTCAGATACTATAGGGTATTACTTACCAAATCAAAAAATAGAACATGATTTAAACAAATATATTCTTACTATTGAGGAAATTGAAGACAAAACTGAAATTATTTTCCCATAATTTTGTTTATTTAAAATTTTTTTGTATATTTGACTAATATTAACAAAAAAAATGATATGAAAAAGTTTTATTATATACCATTAGCACTACTATTATTCTTTGTTTCTTGTAAAAAAGAGGTAATAGAGTTAGAAGAAACCCAAGAAGTTGTAGAATCTACAGAAGAGATTAGATTATACGGTGAATGGCTTCTTTTAGACGCAAAAATGTACGTTGAGAACCTGGAAACGCACGAAAAAACAGTATTTAGTCACTTTGACTCATCTAAAACAACCTCAAGTCTTAGATATTCAGGTTCTATATATGAAATAGAAGATATTGAGCAAGGGGTTACCGTTTGGGGTATTAAACAACCTAATTTTGTTCCTGGTCATGGTGATTTTATACTAAATAATGACACGATACAACCATATGGGTTCTATGTAACCAATTCAAACTGGACAATTGTCGAACACCCACTAGCTTATATGAATGGTGGACCACAAATAGGCGGGTCATCAAGACCAATAGATGCCTTAGTATTAGATTATGATGAAAATATAGTAAATTTCTATATACAAACGACTTATGAGAACATAGATGGGTGGAACTGTAAGTATTTTAACGAATTAACAATGATTAAAATAACAGAATGGTAAAAATACCTATAAATTATAGAAATTCTCTATCGCTTTAGCAGCTATATCTTCGTGAACACCATACAATGTATCTAGAATTGAAAATAAAGCAAAAAAGACCATATTATTATCCCTGGGCAACAAAAATTTCTTACCATCAATCATTATACCACGTTTAAACCTGTTTTTTTCCTTTATTTTAATAATCGGATAAGTTTTTTTTAAGAAATTAACCATCAAATCATTAATAATATCGTCTTTGTTAGAATTGGCAGATATTGTGGTCACCGAATCCGTATTCTTCTTCTTCATTTTCCTCATAAACCTTATCTGTAGTCACTACATCAACACCCAAACTTTTTACGTTGTCAAAAGCCTCTTCATATATCTCAAATAGCTGTTTTTTAGTATTATCCCCAAACTTCAATCTAGTTACTTCTTTAAACAACTCATCATAGACGTTTATATCGATTGCACTATAAACTATATCCTCTATTTTACCCATAAAACTGTTTTTTTAAATAAATATTTGACTTTTACCATTTTTTTTGTTAAATTTGATAAAAGTTAAGACCAATTATTATAATCCATGGAAAAAGACTATCAAGAATTAATATATTACAGTTTATGTGAATCATTATATGATAATATGCGTAAACTAACCAATTACACTACATTTACAAATATGTGTTCAAACGTAAAAGATTATATTAACTCAGATTTCCCAATTCCAGGTGAATTACACAAGCTAACAATGACATCTGTAAACGAAATTTCAGAATTATACGGTGTTAATAAAAATGAGTCAACTGAACATATGTTAAACTTTTTTAAAGACGAAATATATCTGAAATATTATAAAATAGTTAATGTGATAAAAACAAATTGTAAAAACTCACATCATACTTGATAATATCAGATATAATGTATACCTTTGTAATTATAAATTATTTAAAACTAAAAAAATGGAAGAAAGACTTATAAAAGAATATGTTGATTTAATATCGTTTAGATTATTAGCTACAAAAAACCACCAAGACTATGAATGGCTTACTAGTGTGTTGAAAAAAATTAGTGAGGGTGACAAAATTGGATAGATTATGGGTAAGGGCTCTAAGGCTGACATAGAATGGTTAAAGATTAAACTTAAAATATATCTTCATGAAGAAAAATATGAAAAAGCTGAAGTAATTAAACAATGGATTATAGAGCTGGGTGGTAACCCAGAAATAAAAAATATAGACGAACTATTAGTAGGTAAAAACAAAAAAAATGGAAAATAAATTAAGAAATTTTGCAGAAAAAGTCTACCAAGTTTCGGAAAATGCCGACACGCATTTAGATGCAATTGAAGAATTGGAAGAGGTTTTAAAACTAATACCAATTAACATTAAAGAAAGTGTTACAAATATAAAGGTAAATATTACAAAGGAAGGTGTGGTCATAGAACCAAATACAGATATAAAATCTAAAACACCTTTCATAATTAAAGAAGAATCAGTTATAAATAGATAAGAGTATGAATAGGAAGAGAAAAGCGGTGAGTTGTTTACTAGTGGAAGAAAACAATGATACAGGGTATCATAAATATATCCTAGACATCCAAGGAGAAGATGGAAGTATTAAAACTAGCATACCAGCCTATGGCGAGGATATGAGTGACGCAATCAAAAGACTGGTTAAAAAAGAAAATAAAGAAAAATTAAATAAAATTTATGTTAACAAAGTAGAACCAACTGTTATGATTTCAGTTGTATTAGTATGGTTAACAATGATAGGGTTGTCTATGTTTATGCCAAATCATCCTGAATATGCACTTTACGGTACAATAGGTCTTATGTCTATTGTTACAGTAGTCGCAATATATAATTTTATTAAAAATATTGATAATTAATTTGAGTGTAAAATATAAAATAAAAAGGTACCTTGTACTTACAAGAATTAAAAGAGCTGTAACCTCTAGAATTATAAGTCTAATTATAACATTCTTTGTTGGTTGGCTGTTAACTGGGGATATATCTGTTGGTATTCTTATTAGTTCTGTGGATACAATATTTAAATTATTACTTTACTATGTACATGAAAGTGTTTGGGAAAAAAAGATTAGTGAGGATATAAGGAAGATGAAGAAAACCGAAAAGAAAAAGCAAAAATTATAAAAAATATGGGATATTCATTATTAAGTGACATTAATGGTAATACGTTATTAACAAAAGATATGAAACTAACACCAAGTGCAGAAAAACAATTAGAGATTAAAAATAATAAAATGGAAATAGACTTACATCACACTAGACACCAAGACGTTCAAACAAAACTAGATAAATTCCTAGGTGAACACATGATGAAAGGGACTAATGAAGTTAGAGTTGTTACTGGAAATAGTGACAATATGAAAAAAATAGTTGAGAACATTTTAATGGACTATGGTTTATCCTCAGAAAAATCACTAATAAATAACGGAATATTAATTATTAAATTATAACTTATGGAAGCAATACTTAAATTCAATTTAAAAGATGAGGACGATGTCGCATCACATATGAGATGTGTTAAATCTGACGACATGGCATTTGTACTATTTGACCTATTACACAATACAAAAAATAAAGTAGGGAAACTAATTGAAATGGCTGAAGATAGGGGTGAGGAATTAAGTGGTGACGATGGTATGGAATTAGTATACCAAGAACTATACGGATTACTAGAAACCTACAACGTGGATATTAATGACTTACTAACCTAAAAACATCAAAGGGGGTTGGGGGCTTTAAGAAAACAAACGGGCCGAAGGCCGAAAAGACCAATTTTTTAATATAAAATTAAAAACATATGTTCAAACCAACAAAGATAAACGATAAAATTAAATTAAGCGCTGAAAATACATTTAAAAGTATCTACCCAGGGCAAGAACTATCATATGATAAAGATACAAAAAACTATTATACAAATTCACCAGATTCAAATGAAATAATGGGACCAATATCTCTTTATGAGCTATGCACAAGGATGCTAAACGAATAGCTACTTCTTCAATATAACTGACCAAAACAATTCAAAAGTTAACGAAAACGCACTCTTAAGTATTATAAAATCAATAAAAATGTTAAACCAGTTATTATCAAAATAATTTATAATACCATCACCGTAGAATAATGCGGCTAACACAAAAAATGAAATCATAAAAGACTGAGCAAAATGCCAAAGGTCTGTAACCCAAACAAATACAGTAGATGAACCTGGAAACTTCTCACCACCAGAACTATTGCTGTTGTTCTTCCACTTATTCTTATAACTAACCTCTGGGTTAGCCCACCAATCTAGTTTACTACCTTTAAATACGGAATCATCCCAATGGAAAACTATTTTATCCATTACAGCATTACACATACCAGCAAGAGCCAAAAATAATACACTTAACATAATCTATTTACATTTTTCCAATTCAATTATTCTCTCCTCTAACTCATTAATAATCTTAATTTTCTTATCCAACCTATATTCTATGGTGTCAATCTCCATCTGCATTATCTTAAACTCAGCATAAGCCATACCAGCTAAGAAAACTAAAGCGATTATATGAACCATGTTGTCCTTTAAATAATCTTTCATAATTAATTTATTTGCATTCCTGAAAATAAATATCTAGCTATCACTTCAAAAATCTGAATATTATGAAAATGTGATAAATAAAATCCACCACCAAATACAACTGTTAAAATTATAAATAAACCCCTCCAATACGGAAGATAAGAATCACCCCAACTATCTTTACCACTACCATATGCAAAATCTAACTCCTTTCCACAATTACCACACTGTGTCGGTCTATCAGGTCTAAACCATGGTAACCAGGTCCAAGGTTTCTTTATCATCCTACCCCTCCATTGCATATGAGAATAGTTCCACCAATCCTTGTGCGAACATGTAGAACATCTATATTTTTGTCTTGTATATATGTTTAATGAAGTACCTTGCCACCTAACATCTTTAAATTTATCACCCTTTCTACTCAAAATAACCTCCTGTTTATTATAAATATTAGGACTTAACCCTAATAGTTTCAAACATAAGGTTTAAATGATAAAAACACAACGCCCAAACAGCTATAGTTTCAAACCAAAACAAACCATATAGTACCAATACTGGTATACTAACCAAATAAAGATATAAATAATGTTTAAGTCTATTAATACTATATAAACCTGGTATGCAAGAAATAAAAAATGCTGTAGCTATTATATCGTGTAATAATGGGCTGAACTCTATAGAAAAAGCTGTTAACAATATTAAAAGTAACGCTGGTAACTTCCATTTATTAACACTGAATAAAAAATAACTGGTAACAGCATTAGTGAAAATATATAATGGTTGCAATACCGTATTCCAAGATGCTGAAAATGAAATTATCTCCCCACACACCAATAATATAATTATCGGTTGCAACATCGCCAAAGTAATAGCGCCAACTCGTATAGCAACATTAAAATTCATGAAATAAAACCTCTTTATAATATATATGTTTAAATAAGGTATAAAATAAAAAAAATTTGCATTAACAGACAATTTAGACTACTTTTATTAAAATATTTTTAAAATGAATGAAAAATACTCTACATTAGAAATAAATAGAGATGGGAAATTAGTTTCAAATGAAACATTATACAACAACATGGCCCATGAAATAACTGGACTATGGGAAATAACTAACATATCAATTCTAGATGAAATTTCACTAAACCCAGAAGACCTAATCCAACCCATAATAGAGTAACCAAAAACATCAAAGGGGGCTGGGGGTTCTAAGAAAACAAACGGGCCGAAGGCCGAGCGACCACTTTTTAAACCCCATTTTACAATAAATTAAACATGTATTATATACTATAGTATATTACCGAACCTTCTTTTTAACTCACTAACTATAACCCTTTTCATCTTAATAGATTCTGACATCTCATATTCAACCTCATCAAAGTCATCATCAAATTCAGAATCCATTATGATATCTCTAACCATATCTGGATTGCTGTGACTACTAATTAATAATTCAGCACCCTTCTCATCCAACATATCAATCAACCCATCCCTACCTAATAAGGCTTCAATTAATTTGTCCTTATATTCAGATGAGTTAATCATCTCCTCTAAGGTAAATGTTAAAGCACCCTTATACTTATTCATCTTCTCAAGAAATGTAGGGTTCTTAACTACAATAGCATTTATAGAATCCTTACTATCAACCATTTCAAAAAACTGTGAAAACCCATAAGGGATTAATCTATTTACAAATGATTCATACTTAAATAAATTAGAAATAAGTTTACCCTTATGTTTATTAGGTGTATACTCCAACATATCATGAATATTCATAATGTGTGGCTTATTACCATATATCTTAGCTGCTAATTCTGGAACCAACTCACCTAACTGAAAATTCGTCTGTGGTAAATAACCACTGTTAGTCTTTAACCTATCAATACCACCCCATGCATCATCCTGTAATAACCAAGCAATATACTTATGGTACTTAGAAATGGGCTTCTTATTGTTTAAACCCTTAATCTGAATACTAGACTTTTCGCTAGGGTCCCAATCAACCGTAACATACTCAGAGTTACCTCTAACCAACCTAACCAAATACATATTAGACCTAGAAGCAGTTGCACAGTGACCCATACTCTCCCTAGACTTAGGACATGTATTAGATTTTCTTAACACCCACTGGAAACCATCATCAAATGTATGGATAATTTCATCCTTATCATCTAACAAGTCTTCAACACTACCACCAGCAGTCAATGAATCATGCCACTCATCAGCCATAGTCAAAGCTTCTTCCCAAGTCTTATTCTGTAAAAAACCTTGCCCCAATTCAGCTTGCACCTGAGAACCTGGGTCTTCTAACCAAGCCTCAATATACTGATACTTACCAACCAAATCCATAGCCTCAGAAAAACTTAACTTCTTTAACTCAATCTTAGGTCTGTTTTGTTTTTTCATCAAGGACATTATAGCTTTATAATCACCATCCTTAGTCTTATAATAATCACCCAAATCTATTTTATCTGAATCGGCAACTTTACCCATTTCTTTCTCATGCTGAGACTTCAATGACTTAACAACCCATATAGATAATTTATTAGATAAGTTATGCGCCCAATCAGCAACCTCCTGAGACACACCTTCCTTATTAATTAATATCTTCCTATTATCTTTCTCTGTTAATAACGATTCTAATAACCTTTTCCTTAAAATTTGGTCCATATATTACGTTTTTATTATAAATATTACGTTTTTAACTTAAACATTAATATTTATTAATGAAAGTTAAACTAATTATAGTTAGTTATAAAAAAACATTAGGTTATGAAAGAAATATTAAAAGAAAATCAAAATGATTTTAAAATTAAGCTTGGTCCAGAATTAACAAGTAAGAGAGGTATAAAATATAAAAAAATATACGTTGTAGGAAATACTTTTGAATTCAATAAACAGTTAAAGAGTTTAGGTAAAACAAAAAAGAAAGAATTTGGCGCAGCATGGGATAAAGATGCAAAAGCATGGTATTTCCCAGTATACCAAAAAAACGGTGAGTATGATGTACAAGGTGTTAAAGAAAATAAAATACAACCATACTTAAATAAAGTTAATGAATTTTATAAATATACTTTAGACATTGATAAATTAATTGACGAATTAGAAGATTATACTCCTGGAGAAAAATCAGACAACCCAAATGCTGCTCAAGTTGCAACAACGGAAGAAGCTAATGAAATTCGTAGGAGATTAGAAAACTTTAAAGAAAAATTATTAAATATTTCATCTAGTCAAGAATTACAGAACATCATGAAACTAATGATGGATGTTAAAGCTGGTAAATCTAAATATGAGTTTAGTGCAAATAATAAACTTGCAATTAAAACCCAAAGACCAGACGCAACTATAGTATGTAATAGAAACAACTGGGCTAAATGGTACAACAGAACAGTTAAGCCAGACGCAAAACCAATATTTGTTAATTCAGCATCATCTGGTGGTTATAATAGTAATGTAACAAAAGATTTCTTAGGTAAGGTAGATGCTAAAAGTTATAAAGACTTAAGTGGTAGCCAAAAACAAGAATTACATAACCTACAAGCAAAATCAAAATACGGACAAGCTAGGACATTTGCATGGATTGCATTTTATGATGTTAAAGATACAATTCCAATGGAAGGTGCAGAAGATGAAATAGGTGCTGACATGGAAAGGGCTAGATTAGCTGCTGATAAATTAGGAGACAAGTCACTTAGTGATATCGGTGGTAACGCACAAACAACAAGTGACCAAAAAGTAATTAAACCAGTTTACGATGGATTACTTGCTTACGCTAATGCACAGAATATGAAAATTAACCAAAAAGATGGTATAACAGTTAGTAAAGATGTTAGTGCTGGTTCAACAAAACTATTATCATCTGCTTTACTTACTCAAATACTTAGTGGTAAATTAAAGGGTCTAGCATCTAGAGCTTCAGTTGAAGCTAAATCATCAGCATCAAGAAGACAACAAGCCGAGGTTGCATCATGGCAATTTATGGATGCCTTTGGTGTAGATTATAATTTAGCCGATGTAGATATGAATGTTATATTTGGTGCGCCACAAGGTGGTAAGTCTCCAGGAGAACAAAGAGAAGCACAAAAGAAACAAATACACAATGTGTTAGGGGATATATCTAATGCCGTAAATCACTTAGTGGATTTTGTTAATGTTAATATTAAAGATAATGCTAATATAAGTGAAATTGAAGGTAACTTACCACAAGGTAAACATGTAACCCCAATGGATATCGCCAAAGACTTAGGTATCTCTGATATGCTTAACGAAGATAGTATTAAAGAACTACACGAAAGGCTTAGAAGAAAACTTAATTTATTATAATTAATATTTAAACCAATAATAAAGGGACCTCAATTAAGAGGTCCTTTTTTTTTATACATAATTACTTTGAAAAACCTGAGAGGGGGCTGGGGGTGTTAGGAAAAGGCCGAAGGCCAGAAAAGGCATTTTTATACATGTAATTAAACACCACCAAACTTATTTAATATTATGGAAACGCTTATACTCCCTTATATCCCTTACCACAGTATTGCATATAAAATATATGCTGGGTAAAAGGAATATTGCACAGAATACTATGTTAGTTAAATTCATTCTAAATTATTTGTTTTTTTCATTATTCCTAAATAAATAACAACAAATATTCATTACGACATTAAATTTATGTTAAATGTTTTTAACTAACAACACTACCCCTGAAAATATAGTGAAAATTTCCCAAAAAATTTTTTTTTAAAAAGGCCTATTAAATATATTGAAAAGTTTTTTAAGGGTTACTTACTTAACTCTACGTATACCTTGTTTATTAACTTTTTATATAGTGTAGGTTTACTACCCACAGCCTTAACAAAATCATACAAGACATCATAATTTAAAAAATCCCAGTAGGCTTGGTCAATTTCATCATCTTCTTTTGATTTAGTAAACATAGCTCTAATATTATCTGATGTCCCATGATACACATCTTCTAAGTTTGATGATTTCTTAATTTCATTGAATATCTTTACAATAGCATTACCAGTTACATCCGTCTTTTTTAACTCTGTAACTACTGGACCTAGAAACGCATTGAATTCATGCTGACTCTTAAAGTACTTATCCATGTTTCTACCAAACTCACTCTTACTACCAACCCTCTTTGATAAGTTGAACTGAGAACCAGATGGTTCAGCACCCTTTTTTAAATAATACTTACCAAATACCTTTTCATCCCTAACTAATGGGTCCATAGCATGTATTAGCTCATGCTCTATTAAGTTTTTGAAATCACTATGACTTGTAATAAAGGGTAGGTTAACTAATAATATATCATCTCTAGTATCCATTCTTCCAGCACCAGCATCGTTCTCGTCATTATAAAGACCAACATCTACCGTTAAGTCATTACCCTTTAAATCCTTTAACTTGAAATAGCCCCTTAACCTTGAATCCATATAAGGGTTATCATGAGTTCTTCCCTCAGTCTTTTCAAGCATTAAGTCCCAGTCATCATATAGTGCCCTGTATAAATCATCTGCTTTAGCAACAACCTCGTCTGGCACCTTGATAATTCCTTCACTTAATCCCTCTAATAATCTTTGTCTTATAAAACCCTTCATATGTGTATAAATATCTACGGTTATGTAATAGTCCTAAAAATATACTGAAAAATTTCCCAAAAAATTTTTTTTAAAAAGGGGTTACCCTTAAACTAAATCCGAAAAATTACCCAGAAAATTTTTGTTCACGACTCTAACCCCGTTATATGAGGTCGATACGGGGGGTATGTTAGAGGGGTTACCATAGGGGGGTCTATGGGGGGTATATATGCCCCCTCCCCTCCGTTTGCCCTTATAGTGATATCTATATATCATATAGACTTAAAGTCGCTTAAAACGTCTTATTTGCATACAAGTAAAATAAATTATATATACAAATAAAAAAGGGGAAAGTTATTAACAATCCCCATTTAATTTAGTTAGTAAAGTATCAAGTGTTACACACACTCAATATTCTTGTAAAGTATTCCGTCAATTTTAATCTTTCTAACATTCTTTACATATAATTTTCTCCAAAAGATTTCCTTATCCGTACCTTGATTTGTTGCCTTGCTTTTAGTAGGTAATACGTTAGGCAATTTCTCTTTGTCCGTTAGCTTGTTATCCATAATAAATTTAGTAG
>Ga0315315_10002917_pt1 | contig 15640 bp, 8 predicted proteins | sample M140m3416metaG_FD_203699 | JGI IMG/M metagenome (GOLD analysis project Ga0315315, IMG submission 203699) | Ammonia-oxidizing marine archaeal communities from Monterey Bay, California, United States - M1 40m 3416 | ecosystem: Environmental > Aquatic > Marine > Intertidal zone | place: USA...
ACTAAATTGTTTTGCCATTATATTCTCCTAGTTCCAAAAAATTAATTTACCTAGAATACCTACAAGGACTACCCAGATTGACCATAAAGTCTTTTGAGCACCTTTTCTAAATGAGGTGTTCTTGTTAACCCTTGATATAGTTCCATTATCTGGATCTAGTAATCTAACTTTTATTTCCCTAACATCAGATTTGATTGATATTAATTCGTCGTGTAGTTGTTGGTTTGTTAATCTTGCCATTATTATTCGCCTAAGTTAACGCCTTTGTTTGAAACATGTTCTCCAACATTACCTGCTGCATATATTCCAAATACCCATTTAACAAATTCTGCCCATTGAGTAAAGTCCGCTTGTTTAGTTGCTACAAATACTATTGATGCTAAAAATAGTATTACTGCAAACATTAATTTTTTACTCTGAAGTTGTGTTTTTAATACCGACATTTTTGTCTCCTTTATCTAATTTTTCTATAAGTTCATCTTTAAACTTATCAAACTGTTTATCTAAACTAGAGTGAATAGACTCTACTGATTCAGGTAGTTTCCATTTATCTATAGTGCCATCACTGTTTATAAATTCAGTTTTAGTGAATTGTTTTTTTAACATTTCAACATCTTTAGCTGCATCTTTTAAAAAGCTATTGACATTTTTACGTATCTTTGCTCGTTCAAACTGTTCATATACTGGTTGTTTAGTTGTGTAGCCTTCACATTGCATTAAAGTTTCTTCCTTTACTACACAATCGTGACATTGACTTTCTCTAGCTATAAACCCTTTATCGAAAGAAGTTGCAACTTTATTACATTTAGGGCAAGTAGTTAAATCAACTGATTTTCTTATCTTATTTAATTTACCTATTTTGGCTTTATACCCGTTTTTTTGTTCCCACTCTTGACCGAATTTATCTATCCATCTATCACCTATACTGCGTTCAATGGATTTTTTTTCAAAGCCTTTAGATTTACGAGTTTGTGTTCTGTGCTCTCCTCGTATCATCTCATTAATGGCTTTTACATTGTTTAATTTTGACATAACTTACCTTTTATTTACTTGCTTGTTTACTGCTTTAATAATATGATTTTTTATAACCTCGTTGACTGGATCTTCTTTACCAGGCATTAACTTTTCTATTCTAAATTTTAGTATAGGTCGTCCATTGATAGTTGGTTGACCTTTATCATCAACTCCAAACTCTTTTACTACTACTCGTTTATTTTTAAATCGACCAGTTAGTATCGTATCACCTATTTGTATATCTAAATTCATTATATATAAGTATAGTATAAGTTAATAAAACATGTTAAAATGCCATCATACCTGTTATTTGATTGACTGGAGCAAATGCACCAGTTAGTTTGTAAGTATTGCCTTTGTACACAAATACCAAACCTTCACTAGGTATAATAGTTTTAAATCCACCTATCGCTTGTACTTTAGCTAGCTGTGCGTGCATTCGGTTTAATTTTTTAAGGTCTCCACCTTTTCTAACATCACTAATAGCTTTTGCTACCTGACGACGTACTGCTTGTACTGCTTTATCTGGATTAGCAGCTAGAAACCCTTCAACATTTTTAAGTACTTCAGCTCCTAGTTCAAAAAATAAAGTTTCAAATGGAAACATGTTTTTCTTTACTTGATCAGCATGGTTAATTTTATCAAACTTTTTAGCTTGATCTAATATACTAGGATCTGATAGATTTTTTTTATCTAATCTAAACGACTTATCGAAAAAAGCCCAACGTTTAACTAAACCTACTTTAGTTTTATTATCAATATTTTTAAATTTGCTATCAACAAAATTTTCCCACCAAGCTTGATGGTATTCACCAAACGTATTGTTATCCTTCATTTTATATTTAGACATTAATTTGGATAATTTACTGATAAAGTAAGATCTCTTTGCTCCAAAATCTTGATGTGGATTAACTTTCAATACTTTAGGACCTATAATACTGAAGCCTTTTTGCATGTTTTGATTTATTTGAGCTATCATACCAGCTAACGTTCTAGCACCGTCTGTAACTGCTCCTACAGCTGCACCGTCTTTGTACTGTAACACATTATGGAATTGCAAATATGGAGCATCATATACTATTACATTAGCAGATGCAGGATACATTATTTCCATATTTACCCAGTTGTTTCCATCATTAAATATTTTCTTTTTTTGTTTGTCGCTTAACCCACCAATTGCTTTTGATAAATCTCGCATTGCATAGTTAAATGCTTTTTCAATATTACCACGATTAGCAAATTTTAGTTTAACACCTTTAGCATCCATTCCACCACGTTTAACATCTCCTGTATTCCGTGCAGCTAATAATTTTTTATTCCATGTAATAAATAAATTTTGACCATCAGTTTTTTCAGTAGCTGAAGTTTCTAAATCTAAATGACCTTGAAGAGCATTATTAATTATCTGTTTAAAATCACCAAACTTTAATCCTTTATCATCAAATGGGTGTGACATATGGCCGTATGCACCTCCTTCATTTATTAACTGTTTTACTGCTTCAGTTATAGATAAATCTTTAAGATTTTTAGTTGCTTTTTTATCTTGTCTAGAAGGTTTATTAATTTTTGCAATTTTTTTAACCATTTTAGTTATTGCTTTATCAGGTCGATTAGGTTCTTTTATACGATCACCTTGGACATTCTTCTTAACTTTAGCTGCTTCTGAATCAGTCCAGTTAATTAATTGCATTCCAACATTAGTAGCAATAATTTTAATATGCTTTTTCCATTTCCTATACGCTGCACTTTGAGACATGTCCACTTGATTATTTGGAGTTTTTACACCTTGATCTCCTGCTGGAAAATACGATACTGCTGCTACTGGACCTCTTGGGTATGCAGTATCACCTACATGATCTTCTGGTGTTGGTACATCATGTCTTGCATTTACTGGTTTACCATCTCCTAAATCTAGCAAATGATTAACAACCATCCATCCCATTTTCTCAGCAACCTTTTTCTGAACTCTTTTATATGAATTTAAACTACCAAATCCGTGTGATGGACCGTCATCAACGTCAGAAAATTTAGCAGTTCCAGTTCTTGATACTTCTGATATTAATTTTGCGATATCATTTTCAACTATAAATTGTTCAATAACCGTCTCATTTAAGCTTTCTAATTTTTTTACTATCCATTCGTAATTTTTTAAATTGCTTCTACCAAATATACCTGTAAATATTTTTCTTTTTTTAGAATCTTCTAAATTTTTATCGCCTAGCACTGCTCGTAGTGTAGTACCTGACATCTCACCGTATCCTGGTACGTTCATTGATACATGAGGTGCTATATAGGTGTACGCACCGTCTCTGTACCCTATCTCGGCTTTACCTTTCCAAGGTCTAAAGAATTTACCACCTAACCTCTGTGCGTCTTTTGCTCCTACAACAAATACTGCAGCTGTAGTTTCTGGGTCATAGCGTTTCAATATTTCTTCTGCTTTATATGTATTTTTTACCTGCTTTAATTTACTCCCTAACCCGTAAGCTGATATTATTTTTTTCTTTTCTGCAAAGGTGAAGGGAGATTTAGGTAATGCAACTTTATTTGAACTGGCAATAAATTTATTCTTAAATGGCACTGATTTAAAAGCTTTAGCATGGTGTGCACCCATAGGTTGAAATCTACCAGGGTAAATAGCAACTACAGTTTTTATTTCTTTTTGTTCGTTTAAAACTTGAGATGTAATCCAGCTTCCAAATGTTTCTTTTATGTTCATAATAATAATTAGTATTTCTTATGTTATTCTATTAATTATCTAGTTAAGGTTTATTTGCCCAGAATCTAAATTCATTTCACCGTTGATACCTAAATATGCATTAGATAGAGAAAATCCTGGGTTTACTATAACTGCAACTGTATAGTCAAGTACTGCTCTTACTCTAGATACTATAGGTTGAGTATTATTGGTTGTAGTATACCTTATAGATAAATCGTTAAATTGTGCCTGAGTAAAAGTAGAAAGATTCGCTGTTTCACCTTCGTAATCTAGCTGTGTTCCGTTTGAACTACCTCCATCTACAGGACCATTCACTACTCCATCGCTGTTAACAAGTTCTATAGTAAACTCCATTGCTCCCTTACCTCCAGCTGCAGCAGTTACTACAGGTAATAGTGAATTTAGAGTTGCACCTGATATACCAGCTATATCACTTACATCTTCAAGTCCAAAAGTCAATGATTTATTTCCAGAGGTGTTAAAGAAGGTTGTACCGGTATCTCCATCACTGGCACGAGCTAATACTGTAGCTGAGTTTACATTAAAATGCCCTGTATCCCCTGATATCGCATTAACGTCTACTGTTACTGTTGGCATATTAGTCGTCTATCCCTGGAATATAAATAATTTCTTCAAGCACCCATTCAGGTATACCTGCACCATCACCTACCCATTCACTAGTGTTATCAACTGTGTATTGAGATAAAGCTGCTACATTAGCGAATGAACTTAAATTGTTTGAAACTATATCGCTTGTTATTACTACTCTTTTACTTGCATCCATACTTTTATGCATAAATGCTATATTTTCTTTTGTTAAAGTATCAAATACTTCTGATGTTACTATATAGTAATTCATTATTTTGCCTCTATATTTGAGTTACCATTTATTTGATCGAAATCAGGCCCACCTGATATTTCATTTGTACCATTAGTGTCTTCAAAATTCCACCAACCAGTACAATTTGCGTAAGCTGAATGGTTTTCTATATTCATTGGAGTACCACTATTATATAATTCTGTTACCTCTGATGAAGTTAGTTTTTTATCCCAAACAGTAACTCCATTATATTTGGTTTCATCATTATTACCACAGTCACTAAAATTCCAAGAGTTTGAACCTATAGCTATCTGTTTATCAGTTGAATTACCCATATTAGGTGTACCAGATCCACCACCACTAGCATAAAACCCTATACCACAAGTAGCATCATTCCAATATAAATTCAGATTAGAACTTGCAGCTGAATTTGTAGTACCTCGAGTAACTGTTATTAAAGTATACCCATCACTATTTGCATTTCCTCGATTACTTGAGTTCCAAAATGTAGTACCTAAACCTGCAGCCGCAAATGCAACAGATGAGTTATTATTGGAAGAAGAATTTGAATGAAAAAACCAAAAATTGTGTTTTTTTTCTGAGGAGCCTGATCTCCATTCTGCATAAATTCTATTATGGGGTTCATAATACCAGACTCGGAATACATCTGCGTTAGCACCAGCGGCTCCTACGTCAGCTGATGCAAACAAATGACATGTTGCATTTACACTTACATTCCATCCTACTTTTATCCAAAAAGAAACTGAAAATGCATCGTTGTGATCTACTCTATAACTTCCGTTTGAATCTGAAATATATACTGCTTGACCTGTACCAGTAGTTATCGATTTAGCTACTGCATTGTCATCAACAAATAATTGATTGACTACAGTAATTATTTTTGCTATTGATGTTTTAGCTAAAGCAGACACTTTGTTAACTGACCCGATAGCAAGACCGGATATTTTTGATATTACTGACATTACGCTGTTACCTCTACAAATGTGTTATCAGGATTAAACCATATAGTTTTATTAGATGCATGTAAGCAGTATCCTATAACTCTTACTATATCACCATTACCAGCCGGTGCAGCCATATTAGCATTACCTGTTGTATCTTCAGAAAGGTATAAAACATCACCAACTGCTTCTGTACCATCAATAGTATGTAAAGTACACATTCCTCGTAATAACATTCCTGTTACATCTGCATCATCACCTAATGCTACCGCTAGTAAACCATCACTGTTAGCTGCTGCATTACAGTCAGCAAGTTCCCAGGAACCATCTGATTTATAATGATAAATTTTACCAGCAGTTGTAGCTCCAGTTCCAAAATAAACAACATCACCTCTACCTGCTCCTGGGTTCGCTACAGTAATATTATGTGTAATTAGCCCTGCATTAGCACTTATATCACCGGAAGCTGATACATACCCGTTAATAACAAGACCAGTAGGTTTAGTTGTATTACCTTGTAGTGCATGGAATGAACCTGATATACCAGTCACAGTAGCACTTGAACTTATATTACCTGAGGCTGTTATGTTACTATTTATTTTTAATTTTGAATTGAGATTTGCATGATATCCAATTGTCAATGTATCAAAGCTAGCAGCTGTATATAAATTTGCTGTTGTTCCTGTCGATTGGATTAAATCTGTATGTACTTCATCTGCTGTTACATTTCCACTTGAACTTATATTACCAAGAGCTGTAATCGTACCTTGTACAGATACATTATGAGCACCAGGAGCTGAACCACTACCTACTTGTAATGAATCTGCAAATACAGTTCCACTTGAGCTGACAAATCCTGTAACTTCAAGTCCTGATGTTGTTATTTTACCTATTTGAGTTGAACCAGCATCAAATACAATTGTATCATCTGTTCCAAAGTTTATAGTAGTATCATTGCTTGCTCTACCAATTGCAAGACTAGTATTATATACAGAGGTAATAGTGGTTTGAGCAGCTGTGATTGCGATATCATTTGCGTTAGCTGTGATACCATCTCCACCAACAACGTTTATCGTTCTAGTAGAAGCTATTGTACCACCACCAGTCAATCCATCTCCAGCTGTAATGCTTACTCCTGAGTGATCTATGTGTTCGTTGGCAACAAAATTAGTTGTTGAGTCATGATCAATTTGAGCTGAACCACTAAACCCTCCATTGAAGGTACCAACAAAGTTGCTAGCGAATATTGTTCCACTTGAACTTATAGCACCTGAAGCTGTTACGTGTCCTGTTAAAAGGCCGCCTTGTGTTATAATATTATGATCATCAGCGAAAATAAATGGACCGGTTGCATTATTAGGGTAGATGCGACCGCCCTCTTTAATTCTTAATGTGCCACCATATACTGTACCACTTGCACTTATATTACCTGCTGCAGTTATATTACCTGATCCCGTTATATTTCTAGTAACATGTAAATCGGTTTCAGCACCATCTGGTTGACCTACAATTACGTTAGCACTTGCAAATTGTGCCGTACCAGTTTGGGTTATTACAAGTCTTGCACCACCTACATTACCATCTTTATCTCCTAGAGTTAATTCATTAGGACCTGCATCTAAAATACCTGAAGCTGTTATATACCCTGCAATAGTTAAACTATCGGCAGTTCCATTTCCTAATGTGTTAGTTCCAGTTGTTGTTAAATTAGCAAATGTAACGTTTGCAGTAGTTGCTACATCTTGACCGATTGCAACATCGTTAGCATTTACTGTAACACCGGTTCCTGCACCAACCGCAACAGTTCTTGTAGATGCAATAGTTCCACCACCTGTTAATCCATCTCCTGCAGTAATTGATACACCGGAGTGATCAACATGCTCGTTGGCAACAAAATTAGTTGTAGAATCATGATCAACCTGACCTGATCCACTAAACGCTCCAGCAAACGTACCTGTAAAAGAGTTGGCAGTTACTGTTCCACTTGAACTTATGTTACCTGAGGCTGTTACTGGCCCAAATAATGAAATGTTTTTATTAGTCCCACCAGTTCTTCCTATTTCTATTGCCGTTGAACTTTGACCTGAAAATACTCTACCTGTAGTACTATTACTATTCAATGCTAAATAACCATCAACAGCATATTGACTTGCTTTAATATTTCCGCTTGCACTTATATTACCTGAGGCTGTTATGTGGCCTGTAAATGTTGCATTATTATTTCCATCTAACCTTAAGGCTGATGAAGCGCCTGAACCATCATAGGTTTTAAATGTTAAACTATAATTGTTTGTTTCTCCTTCTACTATTCTTGCATCACCGTTTGCCCAGTCTATTATACCTCCACTAGGTAATTCTAAATCTGCACCGTGAACTGCACCAGCAGCTGTAATTGTTCCAGCTGCTTTTATATTACCTGATGAAGTAATATGAGTCATAGAATTTAATCCTGCTGCAGTTAAAATTCCTGTCGTAGCATCGTTTGCATTATTTTTAATAAATGCATCATCAACGTTTAATGTTATTGAACCACCTAGTGTTACTGAACCACCACCAGACAGGTTAGTACCTGAGTTTATGGTTACTGCATCTTCTGCTAGTTTAGCAATTGGAATTTCATCATTATCAATTTCTGCAACTATTGTAGCAGCTATTGTATCGTTTATTAAACTATCAATCTGTGCAGAGCTTGAAACAACACTTGAACCGTTAAGAGTATTAGTTAAACCTGATCCATCACCTGTAAATGAATTTGCAATTATATTTCCGCTTGAACTTATATTAGCAGATGATGTTAAATGTCCCCCAACTCCCATTGTTAGTTTAGCTGTTGTTCCTTCTTTGAATACAAGTCTCTTGGTTCCTGTGGAAGCATGATCAATACTATAATCAGCATTAACTCCAAAGGATATTCCTTTATCATTCAATGTTCGTATTTTTACCGCAGGCATTATTTGAGTAGTACTAAAAGAGAGTAATGAATTACTACCTTGATTAAGTTTAATATTACCTGTAGCACCAGTATACCATAAGTCACCTCCAATTTCTATATCATCACTTGATACTATGTGCTCTGCTGTTATAGTACCACTTGAACTTATATTACCTTGAACTCCTAATATTGCACTTCCTGGACTTCCTTGAGATTCTACTAATACTGTATTTGTACTATCTTTAATATTAAGCCTGAGTCCGCTGTTTTGTTCTTTTACATCTCCAATGTATAATTGGTTAATACTTCCTGAGATTACTGGATGGAAATCAACATTACCTAATGTTATTTGTTCTTTTGTAAAGTTAGAACCAAAAATTGTTCCACTTGCACTTACATTACCTGAAGCTGTTATATTACCATTGAATAGGTGTGTATCTGAAAGTGCATCTCCAAATATATTTGAACCTTCAGTTTGAACGATGCTTGAAGTTACTATTGAAGAAGTTAGACTTGTTACAGTTAAACTTGCGACTGTTATAAGATCAGCAGTTACTGAACCAAAGGTAACATCTGCAGTTGTAGCTACATCTTGACCGATTGCAATATCATTAGCATTGGCTGTTACTCCAGTCCCGCCAACTACATTTAAAGTTCGATTAGCCGCTATCGTACCACCACCAGTAAGTCCATCACCAGCTATAACACTTACACCTGAGTGATCAATATGCTCGTTAGCTACAAAGTTTGTAGTTGAGTCATGATCAATTTGAGCTGAACCGCTAAATGCACCTATAAAAGTTCCAGTAAATTTATCTGCTGTAATTGTTCCACTTGCACTTATATTACCTACTACTTCTAATTTTTCTCCTGGTGTAGACGTTCCTATACCGACTCTTTGATTTCCACCATCAAATCTTACATATTCTGTAGTACCATGATGGATAGATACATCATCCTGTGGTCTAATTCTTATATCATCAGCTGCTTCTAAAGTTATATCGTCTCCACTATCAAGTGAACCTATATAGGTATTTTTTGAACCATGTAAATAATATTTTTGAGCATATATATTTCCACTTGCACTTACATTACCTGAGGCTGTAACTGCACCTGCAAAGGTTGCTCCTCCACCAATGTGGTGTATTTTTAACTTACCTTGAAAGAGGTTTAGATCGTTACCATCTTTATCAATATATTCAGCATTTCCAATTCTAATTTTACCATCATTAGCTAAATTAAGATTTGTATCATATACTGTACCAGTTCCGATAGTCATCGAAGCTGCTCGTATGTTACCTGAGGCAGTTACATTGTTAAAGGTAACGTTTGCAGTGGTAGCTACATCTTGACCGATGGCTATATCGTTGGCATTAGCGGTTACACCAGTACCTCCAATAACGTTTAAGGTTCTATTGGCAGCTATAGTACCTCCTCCTGTAAGACCAGTACCAGCTATAACACTTACAGCAGAATGATCTATGTGTTCGTTGGCTACAAAGTTGGTAGTTGAATCGTGATCAACTTGGGCTGATCCACTAAATGCTCCTAGGAAAGTTCCTGTGAAAGAGTTAGCTGTAATTGTTCCGCTTGAACTTATATTACCAGATGATGTTATATGACCATTTGAACCACTTACCCATAAATTATCAGCTATATGTAACCCAGCTTCTGGTGTACCAACACCGTGCATTCCTATTTTATTTGTAGATGAATCAGTTGCGAATAAAGGGTTATTAGAAGAACCTTTAACCTTGAAATCAAGGTTATTACCACCATCGTTGATAGTAAGGTTGTGTGGAGCAGAAGTTGAATCATCCATATCAATGTAACTTATACCACCTACATTATATCTAATTCTATTCTCTGTCATTCTAATGTAAGTGATAGGGTTACCGCTATGATAAATGTATTGACCAACATAGTAATTACTTGCACTTATATTACCAGATGATGTTATATTGTTAAAAGTAACGTTAGCTGTAGTTGCTACATCCTGGCCAATCGCTATATCGTTGGCATTAGCTGTGACTCCTGTACCACCTACTACGTTAAGGGTTCGATTAGCCGCTATCGTACCACCACCAGTAAGTCCATCTCCTGCAATTACTGAAACTCCGGAGTGATCAATATGTTCGTTAGCTACAAAATTAGTTGTAGAATCATGATCTATTTGTCCAGAGCCGCTAATAGCACCATTAAATGTGCCTATAAAATTACCTGCAGTTATAGTGCCTGATGAACTTATATTACCTGATGAAGTAATATGTGTAGTAGAATTCAAACCTGCTGCTGTGAGTATACCAGTTGTAGTATCATCGGCATTATTTTTTATAAAAGCATCATCCACATTAAGTGTAATAGATCCTCCTAGAGTAACTGAACCACCACCTGACAGGTTAGTTCCAGCTGTTACAGTTACTGCGTCTTCTGCCAGTTTTGCAATAGGTATTTCATCGTTATCTATCTCACCGACAATTGTTGCTGCTATAGTATCATCTATAAGTGAGTTAATCTGTGTTGAACTTGAAACAACTCCAGCTGGCAATTGATTAGATCCAGACAATATTCCTGCTGGTAATCCGATATATGAACTTGCTTGAATAGTACCACTTGCGCTTATATTACTTGAGGCAGTTACATTGGATGTAATTCTACCAAAGGTATCTAATACAAATGCATTTGTTTGGTTTTCAGTATCTATTATAAGCCCCTGACCACTAGTCGGTACCTTCAAATATGTATCATTACCTCCATTTCTAAACCTAATTTGTGAAAACGTACTTGTAGCTGAGGTATTATCTTGGTGAATTACCAAATTAGCGGTACTACCATTTTCATAAACCTCTAAAGTAGCGCCTGAACCTACAGGGGCTGAAGGTGTAGCTCCTGCTACTATAGCACTTCCCCTTACATCTAATTGTTGAGTAGGTGAAGTTGTTCCTATACCAACAGTTCCGTTAAGCGAGGTATTACCACTTGCAGTTATTTGATTTACTATTATATTTGCACTTGCACTTATATTACCTGATGCTGTTATATGCCCGTTAAATAGGTGAGTGTCTGCTGTTGCGTCACCGAATATATTTGAACCGTCTGTCTTAACAATACTTGAGGTTACTATTGAAGATGTTAAACTTGTTACAGTTAAACTTGCTACCGTAATAAGGTCAGCTGTAACAGAACCAAAGGTAACATCTGCAGTTGTAGCTACATCTTGTCCAATCGCTATATCATTAGCATTAGCTGTGACTCCTGTACCACCAACAACATTTAAAGTTCTTGTAGAAGCAATTGTACCACCACCTGTTAATCCATCCCCTGCAGTTATAGTAACCCCAGAGTGATCAATATGCTCGTTAGCTACAAAGTTTGTAGTTGAGTCATGGTCTACTTGCCCTGATCCACTGATTGCGCCTAAGAAAGTTCCTGTGAAGGAGTTTGCAGTTACTGTTCCACTTGCACTTATATTGCCGGATGCTGTTACTTGTTTGACTACTAGTTCTGAAAATTTCTTTGCAGCTGTTCCTAATCTTACTGCTTCGTCTGTAGTTGGCCTAAATTGCGTTTGGGTAAATGTTATTCTACTTGCATCATTTATTCTAAACTGGAAGGTGTTATCTGTTCCCATATCAAGAGCGAACTTATTAGCATTACCTGTTCCAAAATGTGTACCATAAACTCTACCACTTGCGCTTATATTACCTGATGAAGTAATATGTGTAGTAGAATTTAACCCTGCTGCAGTTAAAATTCCTGTAGTTGCATCATTAGCATTATTCTTTATGAAAGCATCGTCTACGTTTAAGGTAATAGACCCACCCAGGGTTACAGCGCCTCCTCCAGATAGATTGGTACCTGAGTTTACAGTTACTGCGTCCTCTGCTAGTTTAGCTATTGGAATCTCGTCATTATCTATTTCGGATACGATTGTAGCTGCTATAGTATCGTTGATTAGAGAGTTAATTTGAGCTGAACTGGAAACTACCCCTGTTGGTAAAGCAGATGATATACCAGTTAAACTTGATCCATCACCTACAAATGCATTCGCAGTAATAGTAGCACTTGCACTTATATCACCTGAGGCTGTTACAGGAGCTTGTAAATTAATTTCTTTATCTGCTATTATATTAACAATGTTATCTCCATCGATGTTTATATAATTGTCAGTACCTTTTATTATTTGCCTTTCCCCTGCTGCTGATACCCATTCTATAGTACCTAATTGAGGTAGCTTTAAACCACTAGCTGTTACAGCACCACTTGCGCTAATATTACCTGAAGCAGTTATATTAGTAGTTGATACAAGTCCGCCTGCAGTTAATATACCAGTCGTTGCATCATCTGCATCGTTTTTAATAAATGCGTCATCAACGTTTAAGGTGATTGAGTTACCTAAGGTAACAGCTCCTCCTCCAGATAAATTAGTTCCAGCTGTTACAGTTACTGCGTCTTGAGCAAGCTTTGCAATTGGTATTTCATCATTATCAATTTCAGCTACAATAGTAGCAGCTATAGTATCATTTATTAAACTGTTTATTTGAGTAGAACTTGAAACCACTCCACCAGTAAACGTACCAGTAAAAGAGTTTGCAGTTACTGTTCCACTTGCACTTATATTACCTGAAGCTGTTATGTGACCTTGACCCGTGACCTTAAGACTTCCTGAGACTTCTACAAAATCATCTCCTACGTCTACTTTAAATAAGTCATTATGAGTACCGTCAACCTTAAAGTCAAGGGTTGCAACATTTGATGAATTGACCCTTACACCTGCATTGCTTATTAACATTGCTGGAGTTGAACTATTTGCATGGAAGGTCCATGTATCATCACCGTTTAAGGAAAGTAAAGTTGAACCGTGATCTGCACTTATATTTGCTCCATCTCGAAGCATTATATTTGATGCAGTTATTTCATTTGCAATAACATTTCCACTTGAACTTATATTACCTGATGCTGTAATATGGGTTAATATCGAACCTGTAATTGCTACATTTCCTTCTATTTCTAGTGCGATATCATTGTAATCTGCATGACCTGATCCTGTAATGAATAAAGTTGCAGTTGATGGGGAACTTAAATCACCAGATTTACCCATTTTTGTTTGACCAAATTGGCTATGTAATGGTTCATTTGATGTAGCAAAGTTATGTTTGACTGCTGTTGTACCAGATGAACCAATGGTTACTTCATCTATCCCTGCATATCCTAATGTTATTTTATTTGATGTATCATTTATTTCTACGGCTACTGAATTTCCAGCCCGCAATTCTATTTTATTATCAACCAATCTTATATAATCATTCCCACCTTGAACTCCAATCTTTAGTTCGGTTGGGAAAATTATTTCACTAGCTGCAGCTCCAAATGTTAAACTTTTACTTACAATTAAATTACCACTCGAACTAATATTACCTGAGGCTGTTATATGATTGAATGTAACGTTAGCCGTAGTTGCAACATCTTGACCGATTGCAATATCATTTGCATTAGCAGTTACACCTGTACCACCTATCACATTCAAAGTTCGATTAGCTGCTATTGAACCACCACCAGTTAAACCAGTACCGGCTATAACACTTACTGCAGAGTGATCAATATGTTCGTTGGCTACGAAATTAGTTGTAGAATCGTGGTCAACCTGAGATGAACCACTAATTGCGCCATTAAAAATACCTGTAAATGCATTAGCAATAATAGTACCACTTGCACTTATATTTGCTGAACCTGTTAGATGACCGTTAAATAAGTGAGTATCTGTAGTTGCGTCACCAAATATATTTGAACCTTCAGTTTGTAAAATTGAAGAAGTTACTATAGAAGAGGTTAAGCTAGTAACTGTCATATTAGTAACAGTTATTGTAGCTGCAGTAAGTGAAGTTACTTCTATATCAGCTGCTAGAGCATCTGAATCTATACCTCCATCTTTTACTGAAATGGTTCTTGCAGTTCCTCCATCGTAAGTGGTACCAGAATTTAATTTTAAAGTAGCGTCGTCAACTGTTAAAGCATTAGCAGAAGTTGCAGCTACTACTCCAGTCAATCCTGAACCATCTCCAGAAAATCCACTTGCTGTAATTGTTCCGCTTGCACTTATATTACCTGAAGCGGTTACATGATTAAATTGGACATTAGCCGTAGTTGCTACGTCTTGTCCAATGGCAATATCATTAGCATTGGCTGTTACTCCAGTTCCTCCAACAACATTTAAAGTTCTATTGGCAGCGATTGTGCCCCCTCCAGTTAAACCGGTGCCAGCTATAACACTTACAGCAGAATGGTCAATATGTTCGTTTGCAACAAAATTAGTAGTTGAATCATGATCTATTTGACCAGATCCACTAAACGCACCATTAAATATACCAGTAAAAGAGTTAGCGGTAACTGCTCCACTAGAACTTATATCACCTGAGGCTGTAATATTACCTTCAGCTACTATGTGACCATTTGAACCTGTTACATGAAGACTACCACTTAATTCAATAATATCACCATCAGCAGCTCCAAATTTTGCAAATCTTTTCCGATCTGATCTTATTTGAAACCCACCATCACTAAAGTAATTACCTATTGAAAAATCAGGTTCTTGATTGTTTAAGAAATTAATAATTTGATTACCATTTTGATCAAATGAATCTAAATTAACATTAACTGAACCTGCATTCCTAATATGTAGAGCAGCAGTTAAAGTACCTACATTAGTATCTCCTAGAACTAATCTTCTAAAAGAACCTGTTCCAGCGGACACTTTAGAAGATACACTTGAACTTATATCGCCTGAGGCTGTTATATGGCCTGCTACTCTAACTTCACTTGCGCTGATATAACTAGTTGCTTGTATATAACCAGTAGCTAAAGTATAAGGTGTATTAAGAACTACACTATTATCTCCAGAAATCATTACAGAATTATCACCATCTATATTTATATCTTCAGTCCCTCCACGTATAAATGTACTTGTATCTGCAAAATAAATTTCACCAGCGTGCGGTAATTGTACAGTTTCTGCATAAACAGTACCACTTGAACTTATATTACCTGAGGCTGTTATTTGACCACTAGGTCCATTTATGTTTACTGTAGAGCTTCCAAACTGACCATTAGTTGCAAATATATCACCAGAAGCACTAATATTACCGGAAGCAGTAACATGTTGTGTAAATTCAATACCTTTATCCGCTTTTATTTCT
>Ga0315315_10002920_pt1 | contig 15636 bp, 13 predicted proteins | sample M140m3416metaG_FD_203699 | JGI IMG/M metagenome (GOLD analysis project Ga0315315, IMG submission 203699) | Ammonia-oxidizing marine archaeal communities from Monterey Bay, California, United States - M1 40m 3416 | ecosystem: Environmental > Aquatic > Marine > Intertidal zone | place: USA...
TTTGCGTCAGAGGAACTGCATCGGGACAGTTGCCGAGCTGGACCACAAAATCGTCGGATTCATGATCTACGAATTGCATCAGTCGATGCTGCGGATTCTTAACTTCGCTGTTGCTCCGGAGCAGCGTCGCGACGGAATTGGTCGCCAGATGGTGCAGAGATTGATTGATAAACTCTCCCAGCAACGCCGGCGAGAAATTGTGTTGGAAGTGCGTGAAACCAATCTGGCTGCTCAAATGTTCTTTGGTGACTGTAACTTCCGTGCCTTGTCTGTTTTGCGTAACCACTACGACGATACTCTCGAAGACGCGTACTACATGCGTTATTCACTGAAGGACAGTATCGATACCTACAAACCTTCCAATCGCTTGCGTGACTACGGTGCAGATGCTGCCTGACAGAAGCATTGGGCAGTAAAACATTATATTCTGAAACGTCAACGAAGTAATTCATTGGCGTTTCTTTGTGCGCCCGCTCTGGTGCAGTGGGGTCGAAGACTACGTTCGGGAGATCCACGAATGCCTGCATATACGATCTATCATAACTCTCGCTGTACAAAGAGTCGGCAAACACTTCAGTTGCTCAGGGATAACAGTATTGAGCCGGAGATCGTCGAGTATCTGAAGGAGCCGCCGACGCGTTCTGAGTTGCGCCAGATCGTACGTGCTCTTGGAATACCTGCTCGTGAACTGATTCGACGTAAAGAGAAGCTCTTCGCCGAGATTGGCGATGTGAATCTGAGGTATTCCGACAGTGCTGCAATCAATCTCCTTGCCGATCATCCGCGACTCATTGAACGCCCGATTGTAGTGAGAGGTTCCGCTGCTGTGATCGGTCGGCCACCTGAGAATACTCTGAAGCTGATTAAAACCGACTAGGCTGACGCGCGACGGAAACAGTAATGTCCAGAAACATTACTCTTCTCAGGTATTCGCCGGTTGAGTGCCGGTTGGCGAAAAGTGAGATGCTCAGAAAACAGCAGATGAGTTGCGACGACCAATCTGCTGGCGCTCGAAGCAACTCAGAATGTTGTGCTTCAGGAAGCTGCAATCAGTACACCCCGTGAAACCACAAAGTACTAGGTACTCGCAGAACGATTTGCTGCAGTGCCAATTCAGTGAAACTTGTATCTGGTGAAGTAACCGGAAAATTGGTAAATTGCAACAGACGCACGCTGGCGTTGACCAATAGGACATCTGGCAAATATTGATTGCATTGACTCACTGCTGAAAATTTTCGGGATCAAAACTGAATGCAGACCGAGTTCGTTTCAGAAGATGGTAGCTCTCCGCGAAAGTCACGGTTGGCTGTGGCTGCCTTGGTTGTGATGAGACTGGTACTTGCGTGTTGGTTGGGAGCCGCGTTTCTGTTTATTTGGACCAGTGTTGCCGAGCAGGTATTTCCGGATTTTAATTCGACGATTCGTGATCAGCTGGCAACAATTCGGTTTCCTTTCTATTACATCACAGGGACGTCCTGTTGCACACTGGCCTTGGCGTCAGGTGTGCTTTGCCGCTCACTGAGCCGCCGGCTGACTGTGGCACTGATGCTGATTACATTAGCGAGTGTGATCTTCGCCTGTGATTACTGGTTCGTCTATCGACCTCTGCAGGAACTGATCATTCCGGCGGGGCAACTGAGAACGGAGCAATTTGCAGATCTGCATACCTGGTCGCGGAACATGAACGTATTCCATTTGTTGCTGGTGTTGCTGTCTGCTATTCAGGCGCTCCTGCCACTGCCACAGACGACTTCCCGGTGAACATGATCCGACGCTGGCAGAGCTGATTTTTTATGGACACTGTCGGTAATTCATAGGGACTGAAGTGGGCAGTCGTCTGTCATGCAGAGTGGATCAACTGCTGGACGTCCTGAATCGTATCTCCTTCAATATCGCCCATGGGGAGAATGTGTTGCAGATCCGTTGATTCATCGACAAGTTGTGCGACAGAGTCGATTACCATGTCAGGCGCGTAAGCATAACGGTCGACATCTGTTTTGCTTGTGGTACCTGAAAGCACCAGAATGGTTCGGTAGCCCATTTGCACGCCCCCCAGAATGTCTGTTTCCATCGTGTCACCAATCATGATGGTTTCAGATGTGGAGACTCCCAGTTCCTTGCGGGCTTCGCGCATCATGATAGGGCTTGGTTTGCCGATACCCATCGCTCGTGTGCCCGTCGCAGTTTCAAGGTAGGCGATTGTCGCACCGCAGCCCGGTCGCGTACCGTTTTTTGTAGGACAGTTGGGGTCCATGTTTGTGGCGATTAGTTTTGCGCCATCGAAGATCATCTGAACGGCGGTTTCAAGCATTTCCAGAGTGACCGTTCGCCCTTCACCTACGACGACATAGTCTGGAGAGTGATCGACCACAGCGTATCCATTACTGTGAAGAGCCGTCAGGAGCCCACCTTCTCCAATGGCAAAAGCGGTACCTTCTGGTTTACGACGTGCGAGATACCTCGCGGTGGCAACCGAACATGTAAACACGTGGTTTTCCGTCGCGGGAATTCCCATTCTCACGAGTTTTGTGGCGACGTCACGTCGAGTGCGTTGACTGTTGTTCGTCAAAAACAGAAACGGAACGTCTTCATCAAGCAGTCGATTAATGAATGCCACAGCTCCTGGTATGAGCTCACTTCCACGATAGATGACTCCGTCCATGTCAATCAGGTATCCACGACGCATGACCGATCCTTCAGTGTTGAGACTCAAATCAAACCCCGCCGGATTGTATGCGAAGTTCTGCCTGATTCTATGAGAAGCCATTAAGATTACATGTGGGAATTGTAAATATTGGCAGCTTACAGAATAGCTCTCGAATGACAGTTTCAGGGAGACGTCAGAGTCTACCCTGGGGGGAATATATGCCGGAATAATGCACAAGGCGAGGAGGGATAAGGACCGGTGCGCCGGTGCCCGTGGCGATTGGAATCCCGCTTAGGTTAGCAACCCGGAAACGGTTGTCTGGGTGACGGCGTTGGCGGAAGCTGAGGCATACCGATGGTGTCGCGGTAGAAGCGAAAAAAGGGCTGCTCTGATATCAAAGCAGCCCTTTATGGTTCAGGTTTGCAGGAACTGCGACGGTGGAAACGCAGCGAGTCAGGCGAGGATCGAGTCACGCGAACGTGCACTCATTAATGATCCGGACCTACGTAAATATTTTGAGACCTCCGTCGGGGTTTCATCCACAAGCCTGAATATCGGACAGCCGCAGCTGACGACCTTTCCGTGTGTAAATTCAATCATCGGTTTTCAGTCTCGCGGGCTGCAGCTAATCGTTCCCGGGATCGTTGATTTTGGAGTTTGCAAAATCGGCCTGTATATTAGTTTAGCATTGTCGACGTCTGTTTTTACGCGATTTGCGCGCTGCGCCGAAACAGAATGGATTGAGGTTTTAAATGCCGTTGTGCAGAGTTCTATTTAAGATGCAGTCGGATCGAATTGGTGGTTGGTTGTTCGAGGATCCCGTATTCAGTGATGATTGCATTAATCAGTTCAGCGGGCGTCACATCGAATGCCGGATTGTAGACGGCGACTCCAGCCGGAACCGTTTGTCGCCCAAAGCCATGTGTCACTTCATCTGCCGCTCGTTGTTCAATGGGGATCTGATTACCAGTCGGCAATGAGAGATCAAATGTGCTCGAAGGGGCTGCCACGTAAAACGGGATATTGTGAGCGCGTGCCAGCAGTGCGACGCCATAAGTCCCAATTTTGTTTGCGACATCGCCGTTTGCGGCGATTCTGTCGGCCCCGGTGACTACGGCGGCAATACGGCCTTCTTTCATCACCTGTGCTGCCATGTTGTCGCAGATGACGGTGACGTCGATGTTGCGTTGTTTCAGCTCCCAGGCTGTGAGTCGAGCTCCCTGCAATAAAGGACGTGTTTCGTTAGCGTAGACGTGCAGTTGTTTCCCCGCAGCATGGGCTGCAAAGAACACAGATAAAGCGGTTCCGTTACCGGCCGTGGCGAGACCTCCTGCATTACAGTGAGTCAATACACCGCTGCCGGATCTAAGGAGGTCTGCACCGTGTTCACCGATCCTGCGGCACATCTGTTCATCTTCAGTCTGAATGAGCGTAGCTTCTTCGAACAACTGCTGATGGATTTCTGGGGATGTTGCTTGTGAATTGTCAGAAGCGATACGCTGCAGGCGCTCTAATGCCCAAAACAGATTCACCGCGGTTGGCCGACTGCCAGCCAGATAGTCGACGACTTCCTGAAGCTGTCGGTCGAATTCTGTTCGTGTGGCGTTTCGCTTTTGCTGAGTTCCCAGAACAACACCCCACGCTGCAGCAACTCCGATGGCCGGTGCGCCCCGAACAGACAGTTTCCGGATCGCTGTCCAGACTTCCTCGACCGTTGCTGTCTGAATTTCGACGTAATGTTCAGGTAACAGCGTTTGGTCGATCATGTACAGAGTGCCTCGGGCATCACCGTCCCAGCGGAGCGTGTGGTAGGCTGGTTGCATTAGGCTTGTTCCTGAATTGCTGTGATGACGTCGTAATCACCAATCTTTTCGACCTGCACATCTGTGAACAGTTCCGTGATACGGTCGACGTGCCAGTCGGTCAGTCTCGTCACCAGGTGCAGTCGTCCTCCCTGGCGGAGATTCTCAAGTGCCGATTGCAGGAAGAGTTCCGAGATTCGATAGTCGGAGTAGTAGGGCGGGTTAGTCAGATACAGATCCCAGTGTCCTTCATCCGGTATCACCGCGTTGCAGGAAAGCATGACCTGTAAATTTTTGACGCTGTTTCGTTGTGCCGTCGTTTGGGTGGCTTCGACAGCTCGAACGTTACTGTCAACTGCCAAAACGCGAGATTGGGGATAACGTAGGGCTGCAGCGGTCACGACGGCTCCACAACCACTGCCCATTTCGACAATGTTTTTTGGTACCAGGTCGGATGGCAAGTGGTCGAGGGATCGGATCAATGCGCGCGCACCGCCATCCACCTTCCGGTGACTGAAGACTCCGGGCCGCGAGCTGCACAGGATCAGTCGTTCACGATCGCGGAACGCGTATTCCGCATGGAAGTTTTTGCGTTTGACCGCAGTTGGTCGCCGCCGAGCGATGTAACAGACGCCATCGTCATGCTTCTCGACCGTCACTCGGCCAAAAATGGTCTGAAGTTGTTTTTGCAACCAGTTGTCTTTGGGGTTATCTGTGCTGACGATTACGCGACCATTGGGTTTCACTCGTTCTGCGGCATCCTGAAGAATATCGCGTGTCAATTCGGCGGCACTGCGTGAAAGCGTCGGGATCACAATCGTATCGAATTCGCCCTCCGGCAGATTTGGAGCACAATGTAGTTCGACCTGAGCATCCGCTAGTTCTTCTTCGAAGTCTGCCATTTGCTCAAGCAGTGAAGTGAGCAGGAAGTGCTCGAAAGTGAAGATATCCCACGACACATTCGCACAGGCGGAAATGAGTGCAGGGGCCAACCGGGTTCCGCTTTGCATGGTGAGCAGGACGGAGGGTCCAAGAATTCGATCAGCAAAGCTGAGCAGAACTCGGTCGGACGCGTTTCTGAGCGGGCTGGTATATTCTGTAGACACTACATCACGTCCGCTGTTTCGATGCCCAGTAGTGAAAGCCCGGTGCGCATTCCCCGAGCCACCAGGTCGCAGAGCACGAGTCGGCTTCGTTGCAGTGCGGGATTTTCTGCCTTCGCGATTGGACACTCATTGTAGAATCGACTCAATCGCCCCGCTGTTTCCAAAAGCCATGCTGTGAGAACATGTGGACGATAGTCGACCAGTATTTCGTCCACAGCTTCGCTGAACTTCAGCAGTTGCAGTGCGAGAGCGCGCTCCTCGGGTGTAGACAGGAGGACAGGACTGTTAGCTTCGGTGAGGGAGTCGCGAGTGATCTCCAGCTTTCGGAATATGCCGCAGATGCGAGCATAGGCATATTGCATGTAGGCTGCTGTATCACCGCTGGTTGCCAGCATTCTGTCCCAGTCGAAAGTGTAGTCACTGTCACGATTGTGATGCAGGTCCGCGTACTTAATGCCACCGAGCCCTACGATTTTGGCAACCCGCGTGCGTTTTGCTTCGGAGAGCATTGGTTCATCGCGGCGGTCGTCATTTTCATCGACAATTCCGCGAGCTCGTTCCACGGCCTCGTCCAACAGACTTTCCAGGCCAACGACGTCTCCTGAACGCGTCTTATATGGTTTGCCGTCCGGTCCCATCACGGTGCCAAAACTGACGTGCCGATATTTCTGCTCAGCGTCTTTCCACCGTCCGGCGGTGTTGAACAGCAATTGGAAATGTTCCGACTGGCGTTTGTCGACGACATACAGAATTTCATCTGCTTTCAATTCCTGGATACGGTATTCAATCGTCGCCAGGTCGGTCGTCGCATAGGTGTATGCTCCGTCTGTTTTCTGCACGATGAAGGGAGCGTCGTTTCCTTCGACAAAGACACAGGTCGCGCCATCGCTGTCCGTTGCCAGTCCCTGTTCCCGCAGACTGCTGACCACACCGGACAGTCGGTGGTTGTAGGCACTTTCACCCATTGCTAAATCAAAGGTGATATCAAGTCGGTCGTAGACGCGATTCAGAGCCTGCAGGCAAGCTGGCAGGAATTCATCCCACAGCTTTTGGTTGTCGGCGTCACCGGCATGCAGCTTCGATGTTTCAATTCGAGCCAGCTTGGCGATATTCGGATGCTGATTGGCCTGTTGCTGTAGTTCAGGTGACGCGTCGATCAACGCGATGGTTTCCTGTTTCGCTGCGATGGAATCGGTTGTATCAGCAATTTGTTTGCGTTGACCTTTCAGCTGTTTCTTATGTTTCTTCGTTCCTGCATCTTCAGAAGAGAGTGCTTCTTCCAAAAGTCTCTGTTTCTCGACTAACTCGTCCTGAAGTGTCGGCACTGACGTCTTTGCGTTGTGGTATTCGGTCAGCTGGCTGACGAGTCGGTACAGTCTGGCCAGTTCTGCAACAGGATCGGCGGAATAGGCGGCGGCATCGGCGAAGTTCCGATAGCCGTAGATGATCATGCCAAATTGTGTGCCCCAGTCGCCAATGTGGTTGTCCGTTGTCACCCGGTGACCAGCGAAGCGAAGTGTACGAGCAATTGTGTCGCCAATGACAGTACTTCGCAGATGCCCGACATGCATCGGCTTGGCAACGTTGGGAGATGAAAAATCGACGATGACGTGTCGAGGTTCCGCGACTGTCATGTACCCCAGTCTGTCGTCGCCGGCAATCTCGGTGATCCGGCCGGAAATCCAGTCGTCTTTGAGTCGGAGGTTAATAAAGCCGGGACCAGCAATCTCGGGCGGATCGCAGAGATCGCTGAGATCGACTTCTGCGATGATTTGTTCCGCGATTTCGCGAGGAGGCTTGTTGAGGACGCCTTTGAGAGGCATGGCGCAGTTGGCTTGGTAGTCACCAAATTTGGAATCCTGCGCGGGCCGAATCATAGCGAGCAGAGCGTCGGCATCATCGGTGAGTTTGGCAAGGGGATCACGAAAACGCGATCGAATAGTGGACAGAATATTCATCGTGCAATCAGAGAAGGCGATCGGTAGATAAGATGGATGAAACAAAAACAGCCACTCGTCCGTCAGGCGTAGTGGCTGAGCAGTCTAACAGTCTGAAAAGTGAACCCAAGCACCCTCGGACAATTCAGTGAAATGGCAGGCATCTTCAATACGGTGATTCCGGATATTAACCCTGGGTGAAACGCTGCCGCCGGTCTTAGCGTCACCGCCCTCGACCGCCGCGTCCCCGGTTTCTCATCAGGCTTATAAAATCAATATCAAACTGCGGACCTTGAAGCTCAGTGATTTTAGTCTTCTGTGAGTCAGTAAGGGTGGCGAATGCCGATGTCTGCATGTCTTTTTGAAACTCTTCAACAATCCTTCGGATCTCAGCAAAATCGATGTTTTTGCCGCCCTGAAACTGTTTCATCATCTCAAAACGCATGTCAAGCTGCTTTGCGACAGCTTCGTCTTCGACCGTTTTGAGCCCTGCGATCTGGTCTTCAGTGAGTTCCAGATGTTTGCGGATAACCGTCGCTGGTGTCACTTTTAATTGAAACTGGATAATGATTTGATCCAGGCGCTTCAGCTGTTTTGGTTTTAAGAGAGCCGCAAGTGTCTCGTCAACCTTGTTACTGGCTTCTTCGGTCTGCTTCTGCAGTTGATCACGCAGCTCCTGCTGTTCTTCGTCAGAAAGGAATTGAAACTGGGAACGGTCAGGACGTGCTTCGCGTCGTTCTTCACGGTACGCATCCAGTGCTGCCTGGATTGTCGCACCTTGAGCATCATCCAGTTCTAATTCTTCACGGACCTGTTCAATACCGAGTGTCGTCGCACGATTAAACGTGGGTCCGCCACCTCGCCGGCCCGGTTGTGCGAGCAGCGCACTGGACTGGGTAAGTAAGATCAGGAGGATAACACTGAAAAATTTGCTGAAGCGTCGCATGAGAAATTTCCGGGAAGTGCTGTGGGAATCAAGCCGTAGAGGCAGGATAGGTTCCGATCATAGTGAGGAGAAGTGAATGTTTCGCTATGGTCCTGAGGCGACGGCGGTGAGCAACTCCGAGGAAACTGATGGGGTATTTACTGTGTCGACCGATCAATATTCGCTCGTTTCGCCAGACTCTGCGTTAGTTTCCGGGGCTTCTGATTTTGCGATCTGCCGAATTGCACGATCATCACGTTCTTTGGTGAGTCGTTCAAGAGCATCGGTGAAACTCATGACACCCTGGTCGCCATCGATACGACAGCGAACGGCCACGGCATCCTGTTCAGCTTCACGGGGTCCCACAACCAGCATGTACGGGACCAGAGCCAACTGAGCTTCCCGGATTTTTGCCTGCATACGTGCACTTTGCAGGTCCGTGCTGACTCGGAAGCCCAGTTCTCGCAGGCGTGCCGCTACCTCGCTGGCATAGTCATCAGACTTTTCGCTCAACGGGATAACTCGGATTTGTTCCGGAGCCAGCCATAATGGAAATGCGCCCGCGAAATGCTCGATCAGCATCCCAACAAAACGTTCCATGGAACCAAATGGTGCGCGATGAATCATTACGGGTCGATGAGACTTGTTGTCACTCCCGATATATTCCAGTTCAAAGCGTTCGGGAAGATTGTAATCAAGCTGTACCGTTCCCAGTTGCCATTCACGGCCAAGGCAGTCCTTGACCATGAAGTCCGCTTTGGGGCCATAGAATGCCGCTTCACCGGTCATTTCTGTGAATTCCATCCCTTCTTCGGTCAGTACCTGACGCAGTATGTTTTCAGCGTTGTTCCAGAGTTCGTCACTGCCAACATACTTATCCGATCCGGGATCTTTCGTGGAAAGCTGGACTCGATAGTTCACCAGTCCAACAGCATCAAGAACGTATTTGACCAGTCCAAGTGTACTCTTGAATTCTTCCCCCACCTGTTCCGGAGTGCAGAACAGGTGGGCATCATCCTGAGTGAAACCTCTGACTCGCAGTAAGCCATTGAGTTCGCCGGATTGTTCATGGCGATATACAGTGCCAAATTCAGCAAGCCTTACCGGTAGATCGCGATAGCTTCGCGGGATCGCTTTGTACATCTGCGCATGATGAGGGCAGTTCATAGGTCTCAGTAGATAGCGTTCCTGTTGCTGTTCCCATTTGCGAAGGACTGCACGTTTTTCGTCGGCGGTCCCATCAGCGGGGAATTCTTTAACGCTGAAGCCAAGGACAAGGGCAGCGTCGAGTAGTGTTTTTTCCTCTTCGGCTGACGGGACTTCCAGTTCTTCGTCTTTGGGGTCGAGGCAACGGACCCAGTGATCGACCAGCTGGCCGGCCGAATGTCCGAACAGCGGCGCGAACTGTGAATCGCGATAGTACGGGAAGTGACCACTGGTTTCGTACATTTCTACGCGGCCAATTTGCGGCGAATAAACCGGGTCATAGCCGCGACGCAGGAGTTCCGCTTTAATAAACTCTTCCAGTGTCGCGCGGATGGTCGCTCCTTTGGGCAACCAGAGGCACAATCCGGCTCCTACAGCCGGGCTAATCGTAAAGAGCTGTAGCTGGCTTCCGAGGACGCGGTGATCGCGTTTCTTGGCTTCTTCGAGCTGTTTGAGATAAGCCTTCATTTCTTTTTTATTGAAGAAAGCTGTGCCATAGACTCGTTGCAGCGAACGATTGGAAACGTCACCTTTCCAGTGCGATCCTGCCACACTCAGTACCTTGAATGCCTTCACCATGCCTGCATGGGGAATATGTGGACCGCGGCACAGATCGACGAATTCACCCTGGCGATAGAAACTGAGTGACTCGTGATCAGCCAGTCCGCTTTTGATATGTTCGACCTTGAGTTCCTGGTTGAGGTCTTTGCAGAGTTCGATGGACTGTTCGCGATCCATGGTGAAGCGTTCGAATGGTTCACCTTCTTTGATGATCTTCTTCATCTCCGCTTCGATCTTCGGAAAGTCGTCCTCGCTAATTGGAGTCGCCATATCGAAGTCGTAGTAGAATGTATTTCCTTTTACCGGGCCGAACGCCAGACCAACCCCTTCGTACAACCGCATGATGGCACGGGCCATTAGATGCGCGCAACTGTGCCGCATGACGGTGGAAGCTTCTGCGTCGCGCGTTGTCAGCAACTGCAGGGGGACTGGTCGAAGTTCCGTGAGGTCTGCCAACGGTCGCATGGCATCGACGATGTTTCCTTCGATTGATGCGGCCGCCGTGGAGCGTTTGAGCCCGTCGCTGATACCAGCAGCGATGTCGAGTGCGGTGGTGTGATCTTCTTTGTCCAGCAGAGTTCCGTCGGGGAGTTGTACCTGAATCATTATTTGAGCCTGAAATCGACTGGATTGGCGAACGACCCTTACGAGAGGCCATTCCCACAATGCACTGATTTAAAAGCGCACAATACGCACGCAGCGCGTCGCGTTATAGCGGCGATCCGGGGAGGACTCAAGAATAGTCTGTGGCAGATGCCCGGGAGCACTCCCGGATTGGGTCAATCGCCTGCATACAGCGGCAGGAATCGCTCACTGAGATGTCGCATCAGCGGCTGATCGCTCAATGATTTCCCTGTGACCACTTCAACCAGACGACTGGCCGAAAAACGTTGTCCCTGCGTGTGGATGTTATCTCGGAGCCATTTGAGCAGGACTTCGAACCGTCCGACTGAAAACTGAGCATCGAGGTCGCCGAGCTCATTCCTGGCGGCTTCAAAAAACTGAGAGGCGTACATATTGCCCAGGGCATAGGTAGGAAAGTAGCCGAACAGCCCCGCACTCCAGTGAATGTCCTGCATGCAGCCATCGGCATCCGTTTTCGGAGTGATTCCGAAGTCGTGCCGGAATCGTTCGTTCCAAGCTGCAGGAAGATCGTTCACGGACAGGTTACCGGCAATAAGGTCTCGTTCGAGGTCGAATCGCAGCATAATGTGGAGGTTGTAAGTGACTTCATCTGCTTCGACTCGTATCAAAGTCGGTTTTACCGCGTTGATTGCAAAGAGGAATTCATCCTGTGACGTATGCCCCAGAGACTCCGGAAAGAATTCCTGCGCACGGGGATAGAAGTGCTGCCAGAAGGCGCGACCTCGTCCGATGATGTTTTCCCACAATCGTGACTGAGATTCATGAATTCCCAGTGAAACTGCCTGGCCCAGCGGAGTGCCCCATCCTTCATTTGGCAATCCCTGTTCGTACAGTCCATGTCCGGTTTCGTGGAGTGTTCCGAAGAATGAACCGTTGAAAAAGTGTGAATCGTAGCGTGTGGTGAGTCGGCAATCATTTGGCCCGGTACCACTGCAGAACGGGTGAGCGGCCACGTCCAGACGTCCGGCGTCGAAGTCAAAGCCGATTGCTTTGGCAACGATGCGTCCAAACTGTTCCTGTTGTTTTACTGGATAACTGCGCACAAGAAGCGACTCATTGGGCACTCGATTCGAACCACGGATTGAATCCAGCAAAGGCAACAGTTTTTCCCGCAATTGCCCAAAGACAGCAGCCACCTCCTGGCTGGTAGATGCGGGTTCGTATTCGTCGAGCAAAGCGTCATAAGCTTCCCCGTTGTTATCGAGGCCAACGGCGGAGGCTTCTTCCTGTTTGAGCCGAATGACATCGGCCAGCCATGGTGCAAATGCTGGGTAGTCGTTCGCCTGACGTGCTATAGACCAGTGATGCTGAGCGAGCGCAGTGACGCGGGCAATTTCTTCGACCAGCGGTTGTGGTAGCCGTCGTTGGCGTTCGTAACGTCGTCGAATCTCACGCAAATTGGCTGCCGCATCTGTTTCGGGCGAAGCGTTAAGTTCAGTGTCCTGCAAGAGATTCAGCAATTCGGCGATGCGAGGAATGGTTGCAGCCTGGTGATGAATCCCGGAAAGCTGGCTGAGTTGGCTGGCGCGGTGTTCCGCTCCACCAGGCGGCATATATGTCTCGCGATCCCAACCCAGAACGGCTGCGGTTGATTCGAGTAACGCGGCTTTGTGTACGAGCTTCAGGAGTTCGCTGTAGAGTTCCGTAGGGCTTGTCATCATGGACTGTCTGGTTGGGAGTGATCCTGTGGAATATTCTGCTCGCCTTGGTCGATCTTCGGGACGGATCTCAGTGTTCGGGTCCTGTCGATCGCCATTGCCAGCAGGGCGAGTACCATGGTTGCAAGGAACTCCACTGTCAATAACGTTCCAGCATGTTGGTCGAACCATTGAGCGACCGGAGCGCGAGGATCACCGAACACGGATGCAATCAAGGCCAGAATCGTCAGAATAAAGACGGCACAAACCGGTACAACCAGGCGAAACAACAAACTTGCGGGGGAACCGGGACGTTTCATGGAATTCGAACAGCAGTTTAGAGACAGTCCACGTACATGGAAGTGATACGAAAGGCCCGTATGGGCGTCCGATAAGAAGATGATAACGGATTCGGGGCCTCCGAACATCATCGACTGAGCCAGTAAGAATACCAGCTACGATGATATTGAACGGTACATTCCGAATCGCTGCGGCCTGGCTCATTGCGACGGGAGTATGCGGCTATTTTGAGTACCAGCGACTGCTGGCTGCCATGGAGAGTCCTGCTGGTCCGTTGGCTTGGTTCACGAATTGGGATTCCGAAACAACACTTCCGTTTCTTGTGCTGTTGGTTCTCCCCGTGTTGTGCCTCCTCGGTTGGTACGGTCGTTCTCCAAAGACACTCAGTGAACAACCACCATCTTCGGCAGGTATTCGAGTGTTCGGCTGTTGCCTCGTATTCAGTGTCTCCCTGGCTGCCAGTGTTTTCGTGGGGCAGCAGTCAGTGCTCGTTTCCGGAAACGTGCAGAACGATTCTTTGGCGTTTAGTGATTTACCACCTGCCTACCACGATGAATACAGCTACCTGCTGCAGGCTCAGACATTCGCGTCCGGGCGTCTTTCATGGGCTCCGATTTCCAGTCATTCAGATCTGTTTCACCAGGTTCATGTACTGAATGAACCCAGGACTTCCAGTCGATATTTTCCGTGGACAGGAATGTGGATTGCTCTGTTTCTGCAAAGTGGCAAACCGATTATTGGTCACTGGCTTGCGGGAGCTCTCGCAGCTGTCTTCTTCTATCTCACCGCCACGGAGTGTCTTCGTTCGCGTGCGGCTTTGTTCGCCGGTCTTTTAATCGGATGCAGTCCCGGATTGGCTTTGTTCAGCAACATGATGCTGGCTCATCACCCGACGATGCTGGCACTCAGCCTGTTCCTCTGGATGATGGTACGTTTACTGCAGCGACCGTCTGTGACGTTGGCGTTTGTTTCGGGCACTGCTCTGAGTCTTGCGATGTTGGGACGACCGATGACAGCGGCCGGATTTGCATTGCCGTGGGGATTGCTGTTGGGCTGGCGCATCGTTTGTATCGCCGATCCGGAGTGGAGAACTCGTCGGATGAAACTGGTTGCGGCAATGGGGGTTCCATTGCTGGCAGGATTCGTATTATTAGGGATCCTGAATCACAGTATTACCGGGTCGTTGACTCACAGTGCTTATCAGGAATATACAGATGTCTATACGCCTCGGCACACTTACGGATTCAATAATGGAATTCGAGGTGACGCTCAGCAGACACCAAAGGTTTTGAAAAGCTACGATCAGTGGGCCGAAAACCTGACATGGCCTTTGGCAATGCGTAACGTTGGTGATCGTTGTGTCGCGAGTGCTCAGTGGACACTCGGCATTGTGCCTCTTCTTATGGGGCTGGTGCTGGTTGGATTTCGAACAATTCTTCCACAGAACGATACGTTTCAGCAGACGGGCATTCTCCGAATGCTTATCGCCAGCGTTGTTAGTCTGCATGTTGTTCACATCCCTTATTGGTTTGCGGGCATCATGCACTGGCACTATGTGTTTGAAACGGCTCCATTGCTGCTTCTTTTGGTTACCGCCGGGTATGCAACGGGCTGCGATCAACTTTCACTGCTTACATCGCGTCGGATGTCCCGGATGTGGCTGGTCTGTCTTGTGTTGTCGGCACAGCTTCCGGCGTGGTGTTCTGTCGAAGCGACCTGGGGGGCATCGAAAATTGCATCGGCGACCAGTGAATTGGCATGGTCTCGCCGACGGTTTGAGATCTTCCAGCGAATCACGGCTTCCGACGCCGTCGCGAAACCAGCACTCGTATTGGTGGATGAAACGGCATCCGATCCACAGCTGAGCTATATTATTAACGATCCGGAATATCTTAAGGACGTCCTCGTTGCCCGTCTTCCTGAAACAGAAGAAAGGCTGCGGCAGTTGCAGCTCGACTTTTCGAATCGCAACCTTTATCGATTTGATCCGGAATCCTTCGTGATGACTCCGATCAAGACGGAATGACAGACTTCAATGGCTCCACGACTTATTGACACTCATTGCCATCTGGATGCAGAAGCCCTGACTCAGGATCGCGACGAAGTGATTGCGCGTGCGAAAGACAACGGGCTCAGTCACGTGCTGTCGATTGGGATTGACGCGAGTACCAGTCAGGCAGCCGTCTCGATCGCGGAGCAGTATCCGTCTGTTTTTGCTGTCGTGGGCATTCAGCCGAATTATGTTCACCAGGTGAAGCCCGACGACTGGGATCGGATTCAAAACCTGCTTGTTCACGCCAGAGTGGTTGGGATTGGCGAAACCGGGCTGGACAGATACTGGGACCATGCACCGCTCGATCTGCAGACAGAATACTTCCATCGTCATATTCGACTATCGAAAAAAAGTGGCTTGCCGTTCATTGTTCACTGTCGCGAAGCAGAATCAGAGGTGTTGAAAGTTTTACGAGCGGAAGCTGTTGATGGTATGTTGAACGGAGTGATGCATTCGTTTTGCGGCAATGCTGATACTGCTGCAGAATGTCTGGAACTCGGGATGCACATTTCCTTTGCCGGAATGGTGACGTTCCGCAAAAACGACGAACTGCGAGCAGTTGCTGCAACTGTTCCACTTGATCGAATGTTGGTGGAAACGGATGCGCCGTATCTGGCGCCTCATCCGAATCGTGGTAAACGCAACGAACCGTCATGGGTACGGTTGACGGCCGAGTGCCTTGCCACCGTTCATGACGTCAGCATTGAAGAATTCGCTGAGCAAACAACGCGAAATGCAGAACAACTCTTTGGTCTGCAGGGAAAATAGTCACCACAGTGTACGGCGTGTACCAGAGGACTAGCGTTTGGTCTCTGAA